>OHTB01001543.1_pt1 | contig 9608 bp, 8 predicted proteins | sample 1578771 | NCBI WGS metagenome assembly OHTB01 (sample SAMEA3879516, study PRJEB24766) | human gut metagenome | biome: human-associated habitat; feature: feces | place: USA | collected 1985/1987 | reverse complement strand
CGCCGCTGATATTGCAGGCGTGGATACCATCTATAAGGTCGGCGGTGCCCAGGCTATCGCAGCCATGGCTTTCGGAACCCAGTCGGTACCTAAGGTCGACAAGATCACCGGTCCCGGTAACATTTTCGTAGCTCTTGCCAAAAAAGCTGTTTATGGCTATGTCAGCATTGATTCCATTGCGGGCCCCAGCGAGATCCTGGTACTGGCAGATGAGACCGCTACCCCCAGATACGTTGCAGCAGATCTGCTGTCTCAGGCAGAGCATGACGAACTGGCAAGTGCCATTCTGATTACCACTTCGAAGGAACTGGCGGAGAAAGTCTCCGAGGAAGTGGACGGCTTCGTAAAAGTACTGGAGCGTGCTCCCATTATCCAGAAGTCTCTGGATAATTACGGCTACATTCTGTTAGCCGACAACATGGAAGATGCTATTGATGCCGCCAACGCCATTGCTTCCGAGCATCTGGAGATCATTACAAAGAATCCTTTTGATACCATGACCCGTATCCGCAATGCCGGTGCGATTTTCCTGGGAGAGTATGCTTCCGAACCCTTGGGTGATTATTTTGCAGGTCCGAACCACATTCTGCCCACCAACGGTACCGCACGGTTCTTCTCCCCGGTAAACGTGGACGACTTCATCAAGAAGACCAGTATTATCTCTTATTCCAGGCAGGCACTGGAAAAGGTGCACAGCCAGATCGAGACCTTCGCCAAGAGTGAAGGCTTGACCGCACATGCAAACAGTATTAAAGTTAGATTTGAAGATTAATCATTTCCTCTGGGAAGGGAGTCATCGGATATTATGGAACGAATTGCAACTGTGACCCGTACAACGAAAGAGACCGATATTGCCATCACCTTAAATCTGGACGGCACCGGAAAAGCGGATCTGTCTACCGGCATCGGATTTTTTGACCATATGCTGGACGGCTTTGCGAGGCACGGCTTTTTTGACCTGGAATGCAAGGTGAAGGGCGATCTGCAGGTGGACGGTCACCACACGGTGGAGGATACCGGCATTGTCTTCGGTGAAGCTATCAAAAAAGCGGTAGGAGACAAGAAGGGCATCAATCGTTACGGCTATTTTATTCTGCCTATGGATGAGGTACTTGCTTTGTGCGCCGTTGACTTAAGCGGCCGGCCTTATCTTAATTTTGAATGTGAATTTACTGTACCGAAGGTAGGTGAACTGGATACGGAGCTGGTAAAGGAATTTTTCTATGCCGTATCCTACAGTGCCGGAATGAACTTACATATCAAAATGTTGTCTCCGGGCAATAATCACCATATGATCGAAGCCATGTTCAAGGCATTTGCCAAGGCGCTGGATCAGGCCGTTTCCTATAATCCGAAGGTAACGGATGTTTTAAGTACCAAAGGAAGTCTGTAAAAAATACGTGCCTGCGGCATAGGCTTTGCAGGTATAGAAAGACGTGAGGATTACTATGATCATCAAGAAATTTGTTCCCTGTATTTATTTATATCATGATCATGCGGTGCGGAATCTTACGGATACCACCATCGTGGATACGGATCCCGTCCGTCTGGCAGATTATTACTGTGAGCACAATGCGGATGAGCTGATCGTTTTCGATATGTCCGAAGGTGACGCGGAGCATGATGCCGCACTGGATATCATCAAGGAGATCTGTACCAGGGCGGAAGTGGATGTCATCGGTGCCGGCAATGTCAAGCGTATGGAGGACATTAAGAAATTACTTTATGCCGGATGTAAAAAAGCAGTTCTCGACTATGAGAAAGAGAGTAATATTGAGATTACCGAAGAGGTCTCTCTGAAATTCGGTAAGGACAAGATTCTGATCTCTTACAACGACCCGTCCGTTCTGAAATTACATAAGGAGAAGATTGAGAAATATATCTCTGCCATGATTCTGATGAACCCTCATCAGATCCGGGAGACTCAGGCCATTCTTTCCCTTCCGTTTTTCGTGCAGATCAATCAGGTGGCATTGAATAAATTGCTGGAGATTTTTGCTTATGAGAATGTCTGTGGTGTCACCGGCAATACGATAAATGACAATGTGAAAGAGATCGTAGCCCTGAAGGATCTGTGCCGGGAGAACGATATTCCCATTGAATCCTTCCAGGCTGCCTACAAGTGGGAAGATTTCAAAAAGAACAGTGACGGCATGGTACCCGTTATCGTACAGGATTACCGGACACAGGAAGTTCTGATGATGGCTTATATGAATGAGGAAGCCTATGAGCAGACCCTGAAGTTGGGCAAGATGACCTACTACAGCAGAAGCCGTCAGGAATTATGGCTGAAAGGTCTGACCAGCGGTCATTACCAGTATGTGAAGGAACTGGTGGCGGACTGTGATATGGATACAATCCTTGCGAAGGTATCTCAAGTGGGCGCTGCATGCCATACCGGAAGCAGAAGCTGCTTCTTCAATGAGATCACGAAAAAGGATTATGAGGAAAGCAACAATCCCTTACAGGTATTCGAGGAAGTCTTCGATGTGATCAAGGACCGCAAGGTCCACCCCAAGGAGGGTTCCTATACCAATTACCTGTTCGACAAGGGCATTGACAAGATTCTCAAGAAACTGGGCGAGGAGGCAACTGAGATTGTGATCGCCGCCAAAAATCCCAACCCAAATGAGGTCAAATATGAGATCAGTGATTTCCTGTATCATATGATGGTGCTGATGGCGGAAAAGGATGTCACCTGGGAAGAGATCACTACAGAGCTTGCGAACCGTTAACTGCAGTTTCCACCCAGGTCTCCAGATAAGTGCCGTAATCTACATCGGTGACATAATGCAGCACCTGATCCATGGAGATCCCGGCAAAGCATTTGCCTTTTTGATCCAGCAATATGATCGTCAATAATAATACTCCGGCCAGAGCAAGGCGGATTTTGAACGTACCGGTATCGGAAGATGCGGCAGGTTCCGAATCGTTTTGCTCTGGCCGTATTTCTGCCTGTCTGCGCATCTGCTGTAAGAGTTCTTCCTTATGTCTGTGATCATGTTTTTCCATGCTCTTTTACATTCCTTTCTGGTATCTGCAATCTTCGCAGTTCATATTTATGTGCCTTTTGGTACTGGCAGAACTTAAGTTTATAAGGTATAATGATAACTATTCAGAGCCATGTAAGCACTTCGTAAATATTCGTCGAATACTTGTATTCGTAAGAATATTTTGGAATGCTTATAGGGCGAGTAAACTTCATGAGCAAAAAGGTAACAATTATGGCTGAACAAAACGGAAAAGAATTAGCATCCAGAATACAAAACAATATTCAAAAAGTCCTGGTCGGAAAAGAGGAAGTGACAGAACTTCTTCTGACGGCCCTAATCGCTGACGGACATGTACTATTAGAGGATGTCCCCGGCACTGGCAAAACGAAGCTGGCCAAGGCACTGGCAAAATCTTTAAATGCCCGGTTTTCCCGGGTGCAGTTTACCCCGGATCTGTTGCCCGGTGACATTACCGGCATCAATGTCTATGACAGACAGAAGAATGAATTCACCCTGCGAAAGGGGCCGGTATTTACCAATATTTTACTGGCAGACGAATTGAACCGTGCCACCCCCAGAACCCAGGCAGGACTGTTGGAATGTATGGAAGAGCGTCAGGTAACCATCGAGGGTGTCTCTTATACACCGGGCGAACCCTTCTTTGTCATTGCCACAGAGAATCCCATCGAAAGTGCCGGCGTATTTCCTCTGCCGGAAGCGCAGTTAGACCGTTTCCTTATAAAACTGTCCATGAACCTTCCCACCAAAGAAGAGGAACTGAGGATTCTGGAATTGTACATGGAGGAAGATCCCCTGAAAAGCCTGACTGCCGTGGTCTCTCTGGAGGAACTTCTGGCTGCCCGGGCAGAGGCTGCGAAGATTTTTGTTCATCCCTGCATCCGGGAATATATGGTACAGATTGCAGAAGCCACCAGACGGGCAGACGGTATTCTGGCAGGCGTCAGTCCCAGAGGAACCCTTGGGCTTTTACGCTGTGTCAAGGCCTATGCTTATCTGCAGGGACGTTCCTATGTGATCCCGGATGACGTTCGTACCCTGGCTGTTCCGGTGCTGGCCCACAGACTGGTATGCAGCTTCGGTTCCGATACCGGCTCCGCAGCAGGCAGAATGGAAAACATCCTTTCCACTGTTCCGGTTCCCACAGAAAGGTTTGAGCCATGATACAACTGCTGGGAATCATTGTCTTTGCCCTGCTTCTGTATCTGGGGCAGAAATATGTATACGCCAAAATATGGCAGCGTGATCTGAAGGTTTCCCTTTCTTTCCGGGAGGATGGCATCTGGGAAGGACAGGAGAGCGAGCTGTCGGAGATCATTGAGAATCGCAAACGGCTGCCCCTTACCATGTTGAAGGTCAAATTCCAGACTGACAGACATCTGGTGTTTGCCGATACCAAAGGCTCCCGGACCACGGATCGCTATTACCGCAATGATATTTTCCAGATCGGACGTCTGGAGAAGGTCACCAGAGCGCTGCACTTTACCGGCGGAAGAAGAGGTTATTACACCATACAGGAGGCGGATCTTGTCGCATCCGATCTGTTCCTGACAGCACAGTATACGGCTACGACACCCATCGAACACTGCAGTCTCTATGTGTACCCGAAGCCCTTTTCCCATCCGGATTTTAAACGGTCTTTAAAACAGTTAAACGGAGAAGTTCTGACAAAACGACATCTTTTGGAAGACCCTTTCGAATACCGGGGCATTCGGGATTACCAACCACAGGATGACTTAAAAAGCATCAACTGGAAAGCCACGGCCCGTACCGGGGATCTGAAGGTAAACCAGAAAAATTATACCTCCCAGAAATCCGTTCGGATTTTTGTGAACTTAGAGGACACCGGTATTCTGAAAAAAGAGGACTGCGTGGAAGCCTGCCTGCAGATTGCCACGGCACTGTTATTGCTGTTTCTGGAACAGGGGATGCAGGTTGCCCTGTATTGCAACGGTATTGACACAATCAGTGGAGACCCCTGTATTCTGGAAGCCGGCGGCGGAGTCAGACAGCGGAATGTCTGTCTGCAGACGCTTGCAAGAATCGATACGTCTAAACCGGTACAGTCTTTTTCCGAGCTGTTTGCCGCCCGTATGTCCGATGCGTCCAATGCGCTCTATACCTGCTTTGTATCACCCAATGCCTATGAAGACTTTGCAGCATTACTTCTGCAATATCAGGAAAAACACCCGGATATGAAATGGTTTTATCCTTATTCCGAAAGTACACCTCCTGATCCCGGGGAAGCGTTAAAGTCTTTGATCACTTTTATCTCCCTACGGGAAGAAAGCGTCTGAATGTGAAAGAAATTTTGACTGATCTAATGAATCAATTATGTTTTTATCCCCTGGCGCTGACTACGTCCACGTTGTTGGCCGCGCTGGCTCCGGCGAGCCGTCCGTCCTTGGCTTTGTGGATGCTCGGGGCGCTGCCGGTGTTTTTTCTGTATTACGCCAGAAAACGCTGTAAGCATCTGTCGGTATTGCTCCTTCTGCACGGACTGGTACTGGCATGTTTTTATATCATTCCGGCAGCCAACGGCGTAAACCGTGGTATCCGGCTGTTGGTAGGTGCAGGCTTTGTGATCTATTCCCTCTGGCTGCGTTTTCGGACGGAGGACTTTGCTTCCGATCCGCTGCCTCTGCCGTTAGCCGCCGGAATTGCCTTTTTGTGTCTTTTTCTGCAGCATTATCAGGGAAACAACGTCTGGGATCTCTATTATCGTATGAGTCTGATCCTGGTGTTTTTATTGTATGCTGTCATTTTGTTTTTGCAGTCCTATGAGGATTTCCTTACGGTAAACAGGCTGAGTACCGGCAAGATCCCGTTTCAGGAGATCTTTCGTTCCGGGCTCCACAGCACCGCAGCCTTTGTGCTGTTGTCGGGGCTTCTGCTCCTGGCAGTGTCACAGTTTGCCTGGTTAAAGCCCTTTTTGCGGTTACTGCGAAACGGTCTGGTTGCGATTCTTCGTTTCCTGTTCGGACTGCTCCCCATGGATTCCGGGACAGAAGCGGTAGTGGTGGAACAGCAGGCAGGCGGTGGCGATATGCCTCCCATGGAAGCGGAAGATCCTTTTATTTTATGGGTCATTCTGGAATATGTGGCCATGATCGCACTTCTGATCGTCTGCGTATTTCTGCTGTACCGCGGAATTTTAAAGCTGATCACATTTCTCAGGGACAGAATGCAGTTTTCCCTCCCCGGCACTGTTTCTGAACAGCCGGAGAGCATGGACAAGCGGGAACACCTGGAGGCTGCCCCGGAAAATACTGCCGCAAAGCAGAAGCAGAAATGGTTTTCTTTTGCTTTCTTAGATGCCGGCCAGAAGATAAGGCGGATGTATCAGAAAAAAATAAATGCCAGCGGGCTTGCAAAGATGAGCCTGCCATTTTATACTGCTAGAGATGCCGAAAAATCGCTGGATGTGGAAGGAATGGCTGAAATCTATGAAAAAGCCCGTTATTCCGCTGTCCCCTGCACAGACGGAGATGTCCGGCAGATGAAAAATTATATGTAAAAATCAATAACCTGAGGTAAATATGAACGAAAAGTTAGCGTTAAATGATGATATTCTGATGAAGATCGAAAAACCGGCCCGCTACATCGGCAACGAAGTCAATGCCGTAGTGAAGGACAGAGACAGCATTGATGTCCGTTTCTGTATGTGCTTCCCGGATGTCTACGAGATCGGTATGTCCCACCTGGGAATCCAGATCCTGTATGGCATGCTCAATTCCTGGGATGATGTCTGGTGTGAGCGTGTGTATTCTCCCTGGGTGGATCTGGATGAAATTATGCGTAAGGAGAACATTCCGCTGTTTGCCCTGGAGAGTCAGGATCCGATAAAAGACTTCGACTTTTTGGGAATCACCATTCAGTACGAAATGTGTTATACGAATATTCTGCAGGTTCTGGATCTGGCGGGGATCCCGTTGCTTGCCACCGAACGTGGAGAGGACTGTCCCATCGTTATCGGCGGCGGTCCCTGCACCTATAATCCTGAGCCCATTGCCGATTTCTTTGATATTTTCTATATCGGAGAAGGCGAGACCCAGTACCGGCCGTTGATCGATCTCTATAAGAAATGCCGGACGGAGAAGACCGGCAGAGAAGAATTCTTACGCCGGGCGGCAAAGCTGCCGGGAATGTATGTGCCCCGGTTCTATGAGACCACTTACCATGAAAATGGCACCATTGCTTCCTTTCGACCTACGGAAGAGGGAATTCCCGCAAGGATCCGCAAAGAGCTGGTAACGGATATGACCGACAGCTTTTATCCTATGAAGCCGGTAGTTCCTTATATCAAAGTCACACAGGACAGAGTCGTTCTGGAGATTCAGAGAGGCTGTATCCGCGGCTGTCGTTTCTGTCAGGCAGGACAGCTGTATCGTCCCGTCAGAGAAAGGGATGTGGAAGTTCTGAAAAAGTACGCCATGGAAATGTTGAAAAACACCGGTCATGAGGAGATTTCCTTAAGTTCCTTAAGTTCCAGCGATTACAGTAAGCTGCCGGAGCTGATTGACTTCCTGATTGAAGAGTGTGATAAGAGACATATCAATATCTCCCTGCCGTCTTTACGTATTGATGCCTTTTCTCTGGATGTCATGAGCAAAGTACAGGATGTGAAGAAATCCAGTCTGACCTTTGCTCCGGAAGCCGGCAGCCAGAGACTGCGGGATGTCATCAATAAAGGACTCACTGAAGAAGTGATCTTACAGGGTTCCGCCCTTGCCTTCGAAGGCGGCTGGACCAGAGTCAAACTGTACTTCATGCTGGGACATCCCACGGAAACCGAAGAGGATATCCGGGGAATCGCTGAGCTTTCCAACAAAATTGCGGCCACTTTCTTCGATACGGTGCCGAAGGAGAAACGTGTCAACGGCAGAGTGCAGATTGTTACCAGTACCTCTTTCTTCGTGCCGAAGCCCTTTACGCCATTCCAGTGGGCGCCCCAGTGTACCAAGGAAGAGTTCGTGGAAAAGGCATATCTGACCAGAAAGGCCATTTCCGAGCAGCTGAACCAGAAGAGCATCAAGTACAACTGGCACGAAGCGGATGTCAGCGTTCTGGAGGGTGTTCTGGCCAGAGGTGACAGAAAATTGTCCCAGGTGCTTTTATATGTCTATAACAAGGGCTGCTTCTACGATGCCTGGAGTGAGTATTTCCACAACGATATCTGGATGGAAGCTTTTGAAGCCTGTGGTCTGGACCCGGATTTCTATTCCCACAGAGAACGGCCTCTGAACGAGATCCTGCCCTGGGATTTCCTGGACTGCGGTGTATCCAGAGCCTTTCTGGAGAGAGAATGGCAGAAAGCGAAAAACGAGACGATCTCACCGAACTGCAAACAGGCATGTCAGGGCTGCGGTGCCGCCAGATTCGGCTGCGGTATCTGTGTGGAGCCCAGAGGATGATTGTAAGGGGCATGCTTTTGCGACACATTATAGAGTGTAGAAAAATACGAAGAAAGGGAAATTTCAGGTCTTTCACGGAAGGCCTCATAGAAATCTGACAGAAATTATGAAGTTAAGAATCAAATTCAGAAAATACGGACCAGTACGTTTCATTGGCCATCTGGATGTAATGCGCTTCTTCCAGAAAGCCAACCGCAGAGCAGAACTGGATGTGGCATACACCGGCGGCTTCAGCCCGCATCAGATCATGTCCTTCGCCGCACCTTTGGGTGTGGGACTGACCAGCAACGGAGAATATATGGACCTGGAAGTGCATTCCCTGACCTCCTGTGAGGATGTAAAGCAGCGGTTGAATGCCGCTTCCGTACCGGGAATCGAGATCACTTCGGTGAAAATTCTGCCGGACAAGGCCGGCAATGCCATGGCTAGCGTTGCTGCCGCTGGATATACGGTAGCTTTCCGGGAGGGCAGAGGGCCTCATTTTGATCTGGGCTCCGCGGTGGATCGTTTTCTTGCAAAAGATGAGATCCTCATTACCAAAGAGACAAAAAAGGGAAGCCGGGAGATCAATTTAAAAGAAGGTATCTATAAGATGAAGATGGTGGAGTCCGAAAAGCTTTATCTGCTGGTGGATGCCTCCAGTGCCGGAAATATCAAACCCATTCAGGTCATTGAAGCATTATTTTCCGAAAATGGTGAGACCCTGCAGGAAAATGCCCTTCTGGTCAACAGAGAAGAGACCTATCTGAGAAACGAAACAGACGCCCTTCTCCCCCTGGATGCCATAGGTTTCGACAGTGAGGAAGCTTACAGGGCAGCTTCCGGTGACACGGAATGAGCCGCAGTCTCACCGGCGGACGACCGGCCAGAGAAAAAGAAGTAAATCAGATCCGTAAATTCACGGATTGCACGGAGGGAAAACTGATCTTCACCTGTCTGCGGGAACGCAGGGCAGCTCTGCTTGTCAATGCCCGGGGCGTGGCTGCTATACGCGTACTGCGGTCAGATGCCAGTAAGATCGGTGGCATCTATCTGGGGAAAATACAGAATGTGGCAAAAAATATTGATGCCTGCTTCGTGGAGATCCTTCCCGGAGAATTGTGCTTTCTACCCCTGCGGGAAGCAGGTGCGGCGTATCTGACCAATCGTAAGGCAGACGGTACCTTGAAAGCTGGAGACGAGC
>OHTB01001532.1_pt1 | contig 9663 bp, 12 predicted proteins | sample 1578771 | NCBI WGS metagenome assembly OHTB01 (sample SAMEA3879516, study PRJEB24766) | human gut metagenome | biome: human-associated habitat; feature: feces | place: USA | collected 1985/1987 | reverse complement strand
TCTCTACGAAGATACGCGAAAATATCTCCCTCGCTGAAATGCCTGTTACCGGAATGTCGATATTTGAATACGACCCGACCTCCAACGGAGCAAGGGACTACGAGGCACTGACCGAGGAGATACTCTCCCGATAAATAGGTAATCTAATAACATAATAATATCATTTTCGCGATGGCACGAAATAAGAAAATAGCCTCACTGATACAAGGTATAGTAGGAGAGACCCCGACTCCTACCCCTACCTCAACGGAAACCGGAGACGTATCTCCGGAGTTAGTAGAGAGCCTCGATATAACTCCCGAAATGGAGGAGGCGTTAAACGCAGTCCGGAAAAAGAAAGTAGGCAGACCGAAAAAGAACGCGATCCCGACAGGAGCGACCAACGAGGGGAGGGCTACTTTCATAGTCGATAACGACCTAATCCGGAAAGTAAAGTATATCTCCCTCGCAGACGCGAAACTCCTTAAGGACGTAATTAAGGAGGCTCTCTCCGGTTACGTCTCGAAATGGGAGGAGGAGAACGGAACTATAAGACTACCTAAAAAGAAATGACTATGTTAGTAGTAGACGGACTGAAACTATACACAAGAAAGGAACTCGCCTCGATGCTCAACGTAGGGATAGCTACGATTATGAACTATCAAAAGAAAGGCGAACTCCGGAGCGTAAAAATAGGGAAAGCTATCTACTCCTCCGAGGAGGCTCTCCGAGATTTCCTCAACGGACGAATTCCCGAACTCCGAGACAGGAATAAAGCGGAGTCTAAACAAGTAATAAAATAAACCTATTTAATTTCGATAATTCCTACATTACAGAAATAAGAAACGAAATAAACAGGAAAGTAAAACGAAAGGAGTATTATATGATTAGAATTTTCGGATTAAAGAGCCGACCGGAGGCCGAACAGAGAGCGAGGGAACTCCTCTACGAGCGGATAGGGAAACAGACCTCCGCCTCCCTCCTTTATGTTACCTCGACTCTCACCTATACCAAAGTAGCGGACTCTTTCTCGAATAAGCCTATTACCCCTTTCGATGTCCCGAGAGAGAATAGGGAGGAGAAGGACTATTATGTTACCTGTATAGATGAGGAGGACGGAACTATTAAGGGACGAGTCTATATATACCCGACCCTAACAGGAGACCCGATAGAATATTCTCTCTCCTATAGATCGAGCGAGGAATTAGACCCCTCTAACTTTACTCTCCCTTTCCGGAATCTTTCCGAGGACGGAGTTAGAATCCTGTCGAGGCTCAATATACTATTTTCTAAACCGCGCCTCCCTCTGTCTCCCTCCGAGGCACAGACCCCGAAAGGGGAGGAGGCTATAGCCCTGTTTTTAGGCGGAGGCGGAGCGGAATGGAAGCCGATTACCAAAGAGCAGCTAAAGGACGGCTCTATTTCCAAAGAGAAATTATTCGATGTCGAGGACGAGGAGATAGAGGCACACCCCGAGGAATATCCGGAGGAATGGGAGCAGAATATAGTCTTTTATAACGCCCCCTCTCCGAAAACACTCTCCGAGGCTACCGGAATGAGAACCGACACGCCACGCGCATACGCTAAGGCACTCGAAAAGGTAATAGGCTCTCCCCTCGATGATCGAGAGAAAAAAGCGGTTATCGACTCCTACGAAGTTAGCCGGAAAATGGAATTTATAGACTATGCTACCTATGAATTCTTTAGGACGGAGAGTTACGACCACTTAAAGGAAGTCCTCTCGCACTTCGCAGAATTCGGACTCCGGAAAGATTGGGAGCGGAACTTTTTTCTATTGGAGGGAACAACAATAGGAGATTGGATTCACTCTCACAAACAGACCGCAGAGGAACGGATAATCTCTCAATATGTCGATAAAGAATACTCGACTATGATAGGACTCTCCTACTCCTATAAGGAGATTTCCGAGGCTACCGGAATTCCTCGAAGTTTAATCTACAAAGCAACAGGAAAACGAGTATGGGAGTAAGTATAGACGCAGACAAAAAGAGGACTATTCTCGAACTTCGAGCGACCGGACTCTCCTACGCTAAAATCTCCGAGAGAGTAGGCGTAGCCAAACAAACGGCTATAAATGTCTGTAAGGCACAGGAGGAGGAGATAGCCACTTTAGAGGCTCTGAATATGGAGGAACTCTACGAGCAGCACAGAATAACTAAGCGAGAGCGGATAGCAGCTCACGCCTCCCTCCTGTCGAGGATTAAAGCGGAGATCGAGGGACGAGACTTTACGGACGTATCGACCGACAAGTTAATAGACCTCTACCTTAAGACCTCCGCCTCCCTGTCCGGAGAAATGATAGAACCGACCTTTCAGACCTCCGAGGAACAGGAGCGAGACCGACAGGAACGTAGACTTATTAACGACCTATCCTCCCTATGATCGAAAGAGCAGCGCACCACCGCCCGACCCGATGGGAGGCCGATAGTAAACCGATGTTAGTACGTCTATAGACCGAAAATAGGTAAACAAGTAATATAGTAATTCTATTTCATTATGAGCGACCGAATAAACGCCACGCAGATAAAAACTCTTATGCTACGCAGTTACAGGCGATTCAGCAACGGAGAAATTTCGGAAACGACCGCTTTCCGAGAGAATACTATGTTAGCGAATATCCTTAAAGCTATCGAGGCAAGCGAGACCGAACAGAGATTACAGGCGATAGAGGAAACTCTCCGCTCCACCGCAGACGAAGATTAACGGCTATGGCTAACGCGAAAATAAGTAAGAAAATACAGGAGTTGATAAAGACCGCGACTCCGAAACAAAAGGCTATAATAGTCTGTCGAGATTGGGTAGACAAAAACCAGATACAGGAAACGCCACTACTCACCGAGGAGGAGGCGAAGGCTATTATTGACTCTCTGACTCCCGAGGAGGGAAAGGAATATAACAAATGGATACGAGCCTATAACGTCTACGCAGAAGTAGCCCCTATTATAGGATTGGCTATAGCGCAGTATCGAGAACAGGCGGAGGAGATAGTAGGCTACCTCCGAGTATTGGAGTCCTACGCACAGGAGGAGAACCACCTTAATATGATCTACGAGGCTATTAAGGACTCTAAAAGCAAAACCGCCCTCTCCACTTTCGATGCCGCTATTAAGAACCTCCGCTTTCAGTATGCCGGAAAAACTACCCGAGACGAGGAGGGCTATATCGAAATAGAGACAGAATCTCTCTACTCGCTGATTAGGGAGAAAATTAAGCAAATGGGATGGGCGATGATGGCTCTTAAGGCGTTTATCATAGCCTTAGACGAATGGACGGATAAGCACAAATCGAAGAAACTTCTACCTCCTACCCTGTCCGGATTATTGGACGATATTAAAGCGGACACTATTATTAATGTCCCCTCGACCTATAGCCGGAGACTCCTTAAGGATAGGATTCGACAGGCGGAGAAACGAGGGGAGACTTATACCCCCACGATAGCAGAACAGAAAAAAGCTATATTCCCCTGTTACGAAGAAATGCCGGAGGACAAGGAATTTATAGAGATGTGGAGTAACAGGATAGCACAGATAGAAAACTCTCTCAAAAATGGAAAATAATCTCCCTCAAAAAGGTAGAAATAATCTACTACTCTATAAGTCCGGACGGAAAGCAGAGTCTACAGAGCGAGGCCGAATATCGAACGCCCTTAGCGGAGCGATAGCCTACGAAAGGGACTCCTCCCTATTCGATACGGAGGAGATTCAGCACCGAGACCAAGAACTAAAGGAACTCCTCGCACTAAGAGAACAGGACTCCGCCCTATGTATCGACAGGAAAAATAAACCTGTCTATCTGTCCTATGCACAGACCCGAACTCTATACGCCCTCGCCTATTGGTTAGGACAGGACACACAGGACGATATAAGAGAAAAAATCAAAAACCCCACAAAGCGAGGTCTCTCCGTCTCCCGAACTCTCGATATAGCAGCCTTTACCCGATTCTTACATAACGGATCGAGCCGGAAGCGAGAAAGGGATACAGAAGTACAGAACCTTTTTGATCTCTCGCATATTCGACAGATGCAGATAATAGGCAAAGGAGACCGCAAATTTAGAATGACCGCCCCCTTTATCCATATAGAGGAGACTTTAGAGGAACTGACTAAGGAGGACGGACTCCAGCTTATTAACGTTACTTTCGGGAGTGCTTTCTTTTACGAACTCGATAAAAGATTCGCCTATATACCTCCGAAACTATTTGACGTATGGGGAAAGAAAGGTAGACAGACCGAATTATTTAGTATCCTCCTTAGTAGTATCCTGTCGGTCTATTGGCATTTTAGGAAAGCAGCAGACGAAGCGGAGGAGAGAGTGAAAAAGGAAATCAACAAAACTAAACGAGTATCTAAAGAGGAATATCGACAGACTATAGAGGCGGCTCGAAAGGAGGCTCTCCGCTACGAGATAAACTCCGCTACCCTTAAGCAACGTCTAACAACTGACTACGAAAGCGACCGAAGATATAGAGCAAAATTCAAAGCGGATCTAAAGAACGCAGTCGAGGGATTAATAGAGGCCGACCTCCTTACAGGCTACGAGATTGCAAAGGGAGCGAAAGGACAGGATAAGATTATACTCCACCTTAGCGACACTTACAATTATTCTCAAAAAGCTATCGAGCAAACCTCTACTATAATGAAACCAAAAGAGGAGGACGAGAATACCCTCCCTCCTTTCTGAAATGTCATATAGATTTCCGTTAATAGTCCGAATTCAATTTAAGAGGAAACCTTAAAGGATAGAGATTTACCCTATTCCCCTCCCTATCTCCGGCTCTCAAAAATGGACGCTTTACGGAAATCTATATGACGTTTTGCGGAAATCCGTATGACGTTTTACGGAAATCTATATGACGTTTTGCGGAAATCCGTATGACGCCCCCTTTACATAACACGCTATAATAAAAGCTATTAACCCCTATTCCGAAATTCCTTAGACTTTTATAGACTATTATAGAGTCTTATAAAAGAAAAAGAGAGGGAGGCTCTCTCGCCAAAGGGCGAGCCTCCCCCTCCCTATTTTTGATATTACCAAACAGGCGGAGGACTCTCGCAGATGAGAAGAACCGATAGCCACCAACCGTAACGCCCTCGACTCCTTTTAGATCATAACTATAAATTACAGGACTCCGACTCGATGTATATGTAGCTACGACAGGTCTACGGAGATATGACGCGGACGGATATTATTTAAGCAGACCTCCGACTCCGGAGGAGGATTCCTCTTTATTGCTCAATGCAATTGCAAGGTATGTTTTGCGCAGCTCAAAACCTTTTTTGCAGCTAATAACTCCGGAGTCGATAGCAAGCACGCAAGAGGGGCTAACCAGTCAGACAGGCGGACAGGTGACTAACTGACTAATCACTCTCTCACCTCTCAGCACTGAAAATAATACTATGCCCTCCGACTTCGGAGGAGGGAGTTATTAACTGCCCTACGCAGTAGCAAGGTGTCTTTTGAGTTACCTCAAAAGGTTTAGAGGTACTCCCTCAACCGAGACGGAGAGGGAGTACCGGACGGACAGGCCGACAGGAATTAACCTTAAAGGAGAGAGTCCTCAATAATGGGAGAAGATTATTTTTACTAAAATGTTTCCTGTTATGGAACTATTTAGTATCTTTGCAGCGTTATAATAATGACTATGGACAGACCCTTATTTCAATTGCTTTTATTAGAGACAGCGAGAAACTTTCTTAAGACCCTCCCGATACAGGCACGGAATAAGATATACTACAATATCAAGAAAGTGCAAGGAGGTATTAAGGATAACGAACTATTCAAGAAATTGGATAACTCCGAAATATGGGAATTCCGTACCCTATACCAAGGAACGGCCTACAGGCTATTCTCCTTTTGGGATAAGGATTCCGAAACGCTTATAGTAGCGACACACGGAATAATAAAGAAAACGCAGAAAACGCCCTCCAAGGAGATAGCCCGAGCCGAGGAGATAAGGAGAAAATATTTCGAGGCTAAAAATAATCAATGATATGAGACAAATAGGCGATATGAAACTTTACTCCTTTGATGAGGTTTTAGACGAGGACTTAGGGAAAGTAGGTACTCCGGATCGAGACGCTTTCGAGGCTGAGGTAGCGGAGGAGATACGCGCCTATCATATAGGCGAGGCTATCCGGCAAGCCCGAAAAGAGAAGAATCTCACACAGGAGCAATTAGGCGAACTGATGGGAGTGCAAAGAGCGCAGATCTCCAAAATCGAAAGCGGAAAGAACCTAAACTTTTCCACTATTGCCCGAGCCTTTAAGGCTATGGGGATTCCGGCTAATTTGGCTTTTGGAGGAGTATCTTTGTCCCTTTGGTAAGCAAATAGATTACTCTAAGGTTAACGGAGAGGAGGCTAAGCGGTCTCCTCTTTTTGTGTTATAATATGGCTAAAGGATATTTGAGGAGGTAGTAGAAAAAATATTTAGTGTAATGTAGTGTGTAATTCGTAATTTATTATTATCTTTGCATATCGTAATTAGTAAACTATAAAATATGAATACGACAGAGACAAATATAGCAACGATTCAGCCGGAGGAGGTAGCAGCTATCCCCTCTAAGGTTACTAATTGGCGAGACCTCCTCTCCTATTTCGTATCGACACAGGATGTAAAAGAGAGCAGCCGGAAACTCTATAGCCGGACTCTGAAACTATTCTTTGAATGGGTAGAGGAGAAAGGAAAGGTAATAGCCGGACTGACTCGAACCGATATAATAGAATACAAAGAGGATTTATTCGGAAAGGGACTCTCCTCCCTGTCTGTAGCCTCCTATCTGACCTCCCTCCGCAAGTTTTATGAATGGGCGGAAGCGGAGAAACTATACCCGAATATTGTAAAGGGAGTTAAGACCCCTCGCAGAGTGCAGACCTTTAAGAAGCAGCACCTCACCGAGGAGAAAAGCGGAGAACTCCTCTCGCACTTCGAGAGCCTGTCCCTCCGTGACTTCGCTATAGTTAATCTTATTCTCCGGACAGGTCTCCGGACTATCGAGGTAGTAAGAGCAGACGTAGGGGATATTACTTTTAAGGGAGGTAGACGTATTCTCCGAGTATGGGGAAAGGGACACGACACAAAGGACGATTTTGTAGTATTGACGGATAAGACCTTTGAGCCGATAAAGAGACACTCGAAAGGGAGCGAAACCGACAGAGCCTCTATTCTCCTCCGATAGCCACCGCAATAGCGGAGAACGTCTCACGACTCGCACTATTAGCGGACTCTGTAAGGGAGGGCTTAAAGCTATAGGATTGGACGGACGAGAGTTTACGGCTCACTCCCTCCGGCACACTACCGCAGTAACGATATTAAAGAACGGAGGAGACCTCACACAGGCGCAAAACGTACTCCGGCACACCTCACCGACCACGACTCAAATATATGTCGAGTCGATCAAGGAGGAACTTAGATTACAGAACGCCCCCGAGGCACTAATAGACGCAGCTTTCTAATGATGGACTTTAAGGAACTTTTAGCAAGTATCGAGGAGGACAGGGCTAAACGCCTCGCCCTCCCTGTAGCGGAACGACTCCGGCTCTATAGAGAGGAAGCAGTCGAGGATTTAGTAGAATACGGCTACCTGTCCCCCGATGAGGCGGAGCAGTACAGGAAACCGCTCTCCGCCCTGCCCTCCGACCGGAAAGGACTTATAGTAGCCTATTTCCTTAAAGGTCTCTACGATCCGAATGTAACAGACCTCGAAGATACGACCTCACTACAGAATTTTATAAGAGGATTCCGGCTACCTGAAAGAGGATTCGGAAAGGGAGACCGGACTATAGCCGATGTCCTTTCGCCCGAGGAGGGGAAAGAATTCCGGACAGGTTACCGGAAACTGACTACCGCCTCCGGACTTCGCAGAGCGGAGGACTTTATCGACTCGAAACGTAGACGGCTTAGAGACCGCCTCCTCCGGACGATGAGGGCGAGAGTAGCCTCCGCCCTGTCCCTCGAACCTGTCAAGGAGGACGGAGAGACCCTCGACTCTACTCCCTATCTCCGAGACTACGCAGTAGAACACGGCTACCGCCCGAGGGCTAAAACTATATCCGCCTCCGACCGACAGGCGATAGAGAGCGCAGCCTCTTACTATCTCGACCTTTTAGAACTCTGTTACCTCAACGGACAGGGAGAGGAACGTAGGACGGAGAAATATCCTCGCTACCTGTCCGAGGATTCCGGAAAATGGGACGAGACCTTTTACTACGATGATGAGGTAGACGAGGCTCTAACCGAATATTCGGACGTTTACGGAGTATTGGAGGATATAGTCGAGAACTACTATAACGACTCTACCGCAAAGGATATGATCGATATGGTAAAGAATTTCGACTCTCGCTATTACACCTATCGAGATGGGAAACCGACCGAGACCGACAGGATAGAGGAGGACTTAGTTTTAGGGAGACTCCTTAACTCGAAATTCAGATACTTAATAGACGAAAAGTTATGTTAGGACAGAGGACAGAACAGGCACAGGGGAGGCGCAAAACCTACCTCAACATAAAGAACGGAGCAGTAGTCAAGCGCACCGCCACCGGAGAGGAAAGCTATACCTATGTCGAGGGGAAATTAGAGGCTATATCCCAAAAGGAACGCAACTTTAGAAATGAGGTAGTAGTCTATTGGTATATTGACCTCCGAGACGAGGATAGCGGAGAACTCTACTCGATAGGATTCCCCTACGGCTCTAACACCTTTAAGAGCGTTATACTCGTCCTCGCCTCTCCGATGGGACTCACCGCAGTAAATAACGGCTCAGTAGTCCGGATAGAACCTTATACCCGAAACGGCTACGACAAAATAGTAGTATGGGGAGAGGGAGTTAAACTCGATTGGGTAGTTAAGACCCTCCCTCCTGTCTATGAGAGAATGATAGGCGGACGAAAGGTTAAGGACGATAGCGAGCGAATGAATTATATTTGCTCTTTGGTCTCGCAGATACAGAACGCGACTCCGACTCCGGCACGATAATAGAATAGGTAAACTTTATTACAAATAATAAAATAATATGGCTAACGCCCTCACAGAATTTAAGGAAAGAGAGATACTCCCTCGCCTGTTACAGAGCGGATATATTACTACCGCTTTCCCTCGATGGGAGTTTAAGGAGAGAGGCTCTAAATGGGTAACGCCCTATCACGTCTCCGGAGACCGCTCTAAGAGCAGCCTCGACCAAAGCTATATCTATAAGAATGGGAATAGCCTCCACGACCAAAACGGAGACAAGCTCTCTATAGTCGATCTCTATATGAGGGAGACCGGACAGGACTACCCGACCGCCCTCCGGTCTCTCGCTGACCTTTGCGGAGTAGGACACCTATTCCCCGAATTCGATAGCGAGGAGGCGAGAGCCTATAAGGAGACACAGGACAGGAGAGAGGAGGCTAACGCCCGATTCGTCTCCGCCCTATGGAGCGGAACTTCGGAAGCTAACCGAGTCCTCGATTATCTACGCTCTCGCAGATGGACGGACGAGGAGATAAGGTCTACCGGATTCGGCTACGCTGATGAGGAGTTAGTAGCCCTCCTCCCCTATTGCGATACGCACAGGAAAGAGGACGAAAAACCGAATACCCTTATAGGGAGAAGTCACCGCCTAACTATCCCCTATCGAGGAGGGAGCAGTCTCTACGGATTCAAGTTTAGAGATATTGATCAC
>OHTB01001515.1_pt1 | contig 9778 bp, 6 predicted proteins | sample 1578771 | NCBI WGS metagenome assembly OHTB01 (sample SAMEA3879516, study PRJEB24766) | human gut metagenome | biome: human-associated habitat; feature: feces | place: USA | collected 1985/1987 | reverse complement strand
ATCTATACCAAGCTCATTATCCTTTCTTTCTCTATCGTTCATAATATTACCTTTCCTTATATAACCTTATTATAATATACTCGTTTCACATTTATTTTACCCTATTATACAACACTATCACCTTTTTTTCAAGGAGTATTTCCTACAATATAAAGACAATTTTATGACGATTTCTCAACAGTTTTCATACAGTTGTATAAAAATGCAGTTTTCAAAATGTTATCCTGCATATTTTTCCTGTGACAAGGAATTTTTTTTGCAAAACCTCTTGAAAAAGATCACAATAAGTATTATAATATATGTGGTAAAGGTTCGCTTGCCGAGCCGATCATTAATTTAAGAAAGAAGGATCTGTATGTTAGATATCAAGATCGAACGTACCACTACTCCAAAGGAAAAACCGGCTGACGAGACAAAGCTTGGTTTCGGTCACATTTTTACTGACCATATGTTTGTTATGAATTATGACGCAGGTCAGGGTTGGCATGACGCTAGGATCGTGCCTTACGGCGACCTTTCACTCTCCCCTGCTGCTATGTGCCTGCACTACGGTCAGGAGATATTTGAAGGCCTTAAGGCTTATCGTACTGCTGACGGCTCTGTTCAGCTTTTCAGACCGCAGGAGAATTTCAAGAGAATGAACAACTCTGCTGAGAGAATGGTAATTCCTAAGATAAACGAAGAGGATATGCTCTACGCTCTGAAAACTCTTGTTAAAATGGAGCAGGACTGGGTTCCTCACACAGAGGGCGCTTCCCTTTACATCAGACCATTTATCATCGCAGTTGACCCATATGTAGGTGTTAAGCCTGCTGACCACTATCTGTTCATCATTATTCTTTCACCTTCAGGCGCTTACTATTCAACCGGTCTTAACCCTGTTAAGATCTATGTTGAGAACAAGTATGTAAGAGCCGTAAGAGGCGGTACAGGCTTTGCTAAGACAGCCGCTAACTACGCTATCTCACTTGCAGGTCAGGAAGAAGCTCACGAGCAGGATTACGAGCAGGTACTTTGGCTTGATGGTGTTGAGAGAAAGTATGTTGAGGAAGTTGGCTCAATGAACATCTTCTTCGTTATTGACGGCGAAGTTGTTACACCACAGCTTCTTGGCTCTGTTCTCCCTGGCATCACAAGAAAGTCTGCTATCGAGATATGCAAGAAGAAGGGCTACAAGGTAAGCGAGAGAAAGATCTCTATCGAGGAGATCGCTGAGGCTTACGACAACGGCAAGCTTGACGAGGTATTCGGCACAGGTACTGCTGCTGTTATCTCACCTGTTGGTCATCTTAAGTGGGGCGACAAGGTAATGGAGATAAACAACAACAAGATCGGCCCTGTTTCACAGATGCTTTATGATACAATGACAGGCATTCAGTGGGGCAAGATACCAGACGAGTTTGGCTGGATCGTTAAGATCGACTAATATCGTGAATAATCAATGCGGTCTGTGCTTCGGTATAGACCGCATTTTTCATAGGAGTGATAAAAATGGAGCTGCAGCAGATAATAGACAAGTCACACAGGATAGTATTTTTCGGAGGAGCAGGTGTATCAACAGAGAGCGGCATACCTGATTTTCGGTCGGTGGACGGGCTTTACAATCAGAAATATGATTATCCCCCTGAGCAGATACTCAGCCACACGTTTTTTATGCGGCACACAAAGGCATTTTATGATTTTTACCGTGACAAAATGCTTTGTCTGACGGCAAAGCCTAACAAGGCGCATTACAAGCTGGCGGAAATGGAGAGGGCAGGCATACTTTCTTCAATTATCACGCAGAATATTGACGGACTTCACACGGCGGCAGGAAGCAAAAAGGTGCTGGAGCTTCACGGAAGCGTACACCGCAACTACTGCATGGACTGTGGAAAATTCTACACTGCGGAGGATATTTTAAACAGCACAGGCATTCCGAAATGCACCTGCGGCGGAATAATCAAGCCTGATGTTGTGCTTTATGAGGAGGGGCTTGATGATAAAACTGTGACGGAGGCGGTGAGAGAGATATCTCAGTGCGACACGCTTATTATTGCAGGCACTTCTCTGACAGTTTATCCTGCGGCAGGAATGGTAAGATATTTTCAGGGGGATAATCTTGTGCTGATAAATCGGGACAAGACTTCCATGGACGACTCCTGCGACCTTGTTATCCATGACAAGGTGGGGGAAACGCTGGATAAGATAGTGATAAAGTAATGTTAAACAACGCAATTACAAGGTGAGATAATAAACGGGCGAACACTGTTCGCCCCTACAGATGTGGATAGCCACATTTGCAGGGTGCAGTATTCGCCCGTGTTTTTATGCTATTTTATTCGTCCATATGCTGTGCGGTATAAAGCTTGTAATATTCGCCCTTCTTTGCGATAAGCTGGTCATGAGTGCCGCACTCTGCGATACCTTTGTTGTCGATATACATTATCTTGTCGCAGTTTTTGATAGTGGAAAGTCTATGTGCGATAATAAATGAAGTTCTGCCAACAAGAAGTCTTTGAAGTCCCTGTTGAAGGAGCTTTTCTGTTCGTGCGTCTATTGATGAAGTTGCTTCGTCAAGGACAAGTATTTTCGGGTCGGAGAGGAGCGTTCTTGCAAAGGAGATAAGCTGTTTCTGTCCGCCTGAAAGCTTTGAGCCACGCTCGTTGACCTCGGTCATATAGCCGTCTTTCATTTCGCTTATGAACTCGTCTGCGCAGACTATCTTTGCGGCTTCTCTTATTTCTTCTTCCGTTGCGTCAAGTCTGCCGTAACGGATATTATCGTAAATAGTGCCGCTGAAAATAAAGCTGTCCTGAAGCATTATGCCCATTTGTGAGCGGAGGGAATGCAAGGTCGCCTGACTTATATCCTTGCCGTCTATGGTTATTTTACCGCTGTCAAGGTCATAAAATCTTGACAGGAGAGAAACTACTGTAGATTTTCCTGCGCCTGTTGGTCCAACGAGGGCAACGCTTTCGCCCGGCTTAACGTCAAAGGAGATATGCTCCAAAACTGTTTTGCCTTGCTCATAGCTGAATGTAACGTCATCAAATTTTACCTCGCCTGTGATATCACCGATATCCTGAGCGTTCGGCTTGTCTGCGATAGTGGCAGGCTCGTCAAGGGTTTCAAAGATACGCTCAAGGTAGGCGATATTGTTGATGAAGTTATTGAAGATGTTTGACAGGTTCATGATAGGCTGCCAGAAGCTTGAAGCATAGCTTGTCATGGCAACGATAGTTCCAAGGCTCACTGCCGCAGGGGTCAGAACCAGCAGACCAACCACAAATATTGCGGCTCTCACAAGAGTAGAAACGTTGTCGGTAGCAGGCCAAACAAGGTTAGAATATTTCACGGCGTTTATCCAGCTTTTACGATATTTCTCGGAAAGTCTGTCGAATATCTGGGCGTTTTCTTCCTCACGGGTGAATATCTGGGTCACTCTTGCGCCTGTGATGTTTTCCTGCAAATAGGCGTTAAGGTTTGAGGATTTGTTTGAAACGTCCTGCCATGCTTTACGCTGTCTTTTCTTTATCATCATCATTATGACTGCAAATATCGGCAGACCCGAAAGCACCACCAATGACAGCTTCACATTCACAAAGAACATGAAAATCATGATGAAAAGCATATTAAGGCACTCGAGTATAACATTGATGATACCGTTTGAGAGCATATCCGACACGGAGTTTACATAGTTTACAACTCTTATAAGAATTTTGCCGTGTGGGCGGTTATCGTAATACTCAAATGGAAGTTCCTGCAAATGCTTGAAAAGGTCGGTACGGATATCGAAGATTATATCCTGACCAACAACTGTCATTATCCTTGAACGGATAGTGGAGAATGTTATGGACACGGCTATAGTGCCGACAAATGCGAGGGTGAGCAGGACGAGCTGTCCCATATTTTTCTGCGGTATGGTGTTATCAAGAGCGTACTGGGTGATGAGCGGTCCGAGAAGTCCTGATATTGCGGCGAACACGCTGAGCATAAGGGCGGTTATCATTTTGCCCTTATATTTTTTGATATACACAAAGGAGCGTTTCAGGTGGGCGAAGTCAAATGGGGTTTCAAGGACTTCGTCAACGTCATAACGGTTTCTTGCCATTTAGACCGCCTCCTTTCCGAAGCCATCGTTCTGCAGCTTGAACACCTCGTAATAGTATCCCTTTTTGGCGATAAGCTCATCATGAGTACCCATTTCGGTTATCTTGCCGTCATCAAGGATTATTATCACGTCGGCGTCCTTTGTGGAGGAGATACGCTGGGCTATTATTATCTTTGTACATGGGAAATCGAGGTTTCTAAGGCTGTCCTGAATATACTTTTCTGTTTCCATATCCACGGCAGAGGTGGTATCGTCAAGGATAAGAATGGCAGGCTTTATGGCCAAGGCTCTTGCAAGGGAAAGTCTTTGCTTTTGTCCGCCTGAAAGACCTACGCCACGCTCGCCCACGATAGTTTCATAGCCATCAGGCATTTTCTCAACGAATTCGTTTGCCGCCGCAAGCTTTGCATAGTGCTTAACGTCCTCTTCGGACATATCAGAGTCGCCGTATGCGATATTGCCGTCTATGGTATCAGAGAAAAGCAGGACGTCCTGCGTTGCCATGCCTATTTGTGAGCGGAGCTGTGAGAGCTTACGCTTTCTTACATTCACACCGTCAACGAGGACTTCTCCTGAGTTGGTATCGTAAAATCTTGGTATGAGATTTATAAGCGAGGTCTTGCCTGAACCTGTTTCGCCCATTATAGCAACTGTCTGACCTGCTTTTATCTTAAAGTTCACATCGTCAAGGACTATATGCTTGCCAAACTTAAAGGTAACGTCCTTGAACTCGACATCTCCGTGAAGCCTTTCTGTCTGGTCAACTGCGTCTTCACGGTCGGTGATGATAGGTCTTGCATAGTATATCTCGATGACCTTCATTGCGGAAGCCATGAACCTTTGCATATCGTTCACATAGATACCAAGGTTTCTGACAGGGTTTGCGATGCCCCAGATAAGTCCTGAGATAGCAACATACTCGCCCATTGTTATTTCCCCTTTTATAAGGAAAAATCCACCGCCAAGGAGCATTACAACTGACAAGGCGTTTGCGAAAGCTTCCATATAAGGGAAGAATTTAAGCCACAGCAGTGACGCTTTTTTGTTGGCGTCAGAATATTCTTTATTGGCTTTTTGGAACTTTTCTATCTCATAGTCCTCACGGGCGAAGGCTTTTACAACTCTGTTGCCTGAGATGTTCTCCTGAGCGTCTGTATTCATTTGGGACAGCTTCTCACGGAGGTCAACGTAGACCGGCTTTGCCTTTTTATCAAGAAGCACCACCACGCCGAATATGAACGGTGTAACAGCCAGCAGAAGAAGTGCCATTTTCCAGCTTACCATAAAGAAATAAACTGATGAGGCTATAAACAGCGAACATGATTCAAGCATACCTTTAAAAACGAATGCCACTGCATGACGCACCATATCAAGGTCGCCTGTGAGCCTTGTCATAAGGTCGCCTGTTCGGTTGCGGTCATAAAACTCCATATCCTGATTTTCGATACGTCTGAATAGGTGTGTCCTTATTCTGTATATCATGCCCTGAGATGATAATTCATAGGTCATGTTGCAGGTGTACTGACAGATAGTTCTAAGCAGGGTAAAGCCCACCATGCCTGCAAGCAGCAGCCAGAACAGCTTTCTTTCATGCTCAAGATTAAAAAGTGCGTCCTTGCTTGAAAGAAACTTATCCACAAGCTCTTTGCTGAAATAAGGTGTGGTAAGATACAAGGCGTTGCATACGATAGACAGCACAAGGGCTGTTACATAGAATTTTCGGTAGCCTTTCAGATTGTGCCATATCCATTGAAGCTGGAACATATTCTTTCACTCTCCTTTTATTCTTCTAAACTTCATGCTCTCATAGGCACATATATAAAAATATGAAACCCATACTCTTTTAAGCTATGGGATATTATAAGCCCTTTTCAAAGTAAAGTCAAGGGGGTAAAAGCATTTAGTTTACATAAAGCAAGCTAAAAAATCAACGAAAACGCGAAGCTTTTGTTGTGCTTTTTCACAAATTATGAATATGTTGTTATCTAATGATAGTCATATTTAGAAGAAAACGTTTTCTTTAACTGTTATATTATATTAAACTAAGGTTTCGCACAATAAAATAACCGCCCTGAATTAACAGAGCGGATAGAGGATATTTTTGTATGCAATAATATGCGAGCGAAAAAGTCACCCTTACGGGTTTATTTAATCCTGAAAAACGTCGGTGAAGTAGCCTGCGTTGGAAATAGGTTCATTGCCGCCTGCAAGGTGCTTTGTACAGCCCATGACGTGGCATCTGAAAAAGCCATAGTCGCCCTCACGCTCCTCACAGCCGAGGACTGTAACGGAGGTAGGCTGCATATTGAAGCCATGCCACATATTCATGGTGGAAATACCCAGAAGGTGTCCTATAATGACCATTGATACGCCGAAGTGACAGAAGAACACAAGGGTTTCATCGCTGTGCTTTTCAATGCGGAACATACCGTTCTCGTGGATATAACCATGGTCGGCAAGAAGCTTATCAATACCCTCATGCACCCATTTAAGCTGTTCTTCAACATTGCCTGTTTGCATATAATCGGACTTGAACCAATTATTGCGGTCATAGTATATCTCTTTATCCGCCCACTCGGTGGGGTACATATCCCATGGGATACGATGTCCTCCGTCAGAGGTGGGTATTATGCCGTTAAATTCTCTCAGCCATGGGAGAGTTTCCGCTGTATCCCCACGAAGCTTCATGGAATATTCCGCTGTGAGCTGTGCTCTGCCAAGGGGAGAAACGTAGAACTTTGAAACGTCCCAATTCTTTACACGCTGTGCAAGAAGCTCTGCTTCACGCTTGCCCTTTTCTGTAAGGGTATCATGAACGTAATCGGGATCGCCGTGTCTGATAAAAATAAGACGCATAAAAATACCTCCTAGTTAGTCTGCCATTGGTTTTATTTCAGCGTTGTAGGCTCTTCTAAGGAAGAACAATGACGCCATGATCGAGAATATTTCGGCTATCGGGAACGCCCACCAGATAGCGTCAAGCTTGCCTGTAAGGGAAAGAAGATACGCCACAGGAAGAAGCACAACAAGCTGTCTTGTAAATGAAACGAGCATAGAGGAAAGTCCCCTGCCAAGAGCCTGCAATGATGAAATTATGATTATATCAAAGCCTGCGAAGAAGAAGTGTGTGCTGATTATACGCAGGGCTGTTACGCCTATGCTTAGCATATTATCGCTTGCGTCAAAGAGTTTCAGAAGCTGTGCAGGGAAAATCTGCATTATGATAGTGCCGACTATCATGATAGACACAGAATATATCATGGCGTATTTTATTGCACCTGTGATACGCTTTTTCTTTCTTGCACCATAGTTATAGGCAACGATAGGGATAAGACCGTTATTAAGTCCGAAAACAGGCATGAAAACGAAGCTCTGAAGCTTGAAATACACACCGAAAACTGCGGCGGCGGTGTTTGAGAAGCCGATAAGTATTTTATTCATGCCGTATGTCATGATAGAAGAGATAGATTGCATTATAATGGACGGCAGACCGACAGCGTAGATCTTCTTGATTATTTTTGCCTGCGGTCTATACTTCACAAGGTTTATGGTTATCTCTTTGTTGAACTTCATATTGAAGAAAAGTCCGAAGGCTGCGGCGGTGAACTGACCGATACAGGTAGCCACAGCCGCACCTGTTACGCCCCACTTAGGGAAGAAGCCCACGCCAAAGATAAAGCAAGGGTCGAGGATAATATTTATCACTGCGCCTATTCCCTGAGTATACATTGAATAGATAGTTTTACCTGTAGCCTGCAAGAGTTTTTCCATGGTCATCTGACAGAAAAGACCGATACTTAGCAGGCTGATGACGGTTAGGTACTGGTCGCCATATTCGATAATTATTTTGCTTGAGGTTTGTGAGCGATAGAAGATCTCGGTAAAAAATGCACCAAAAACCACGAAGATAACGAAGTTCACAAGGCAGAGGAAAATGCCGTTATTGGCGGCGCTGTTGGCTTGTTTGAAGTTCTTTTCACCAAGTGATTTTGACAGCAGTGCGTTGATACCGACACCAGTGCCTGCACCGAGGGCTATCATAAGATTTTGCACAGGGAAAGCCAGTGACACGGCAGTGAGTGCGTCCTCGCTTATTTTGGCAACAAATATGCTGTCGACGATATTATAGAGAGCCTGCACGAGCATGGATATCATGATCGGCAGGGACATTTTGAACAGCAGATCACCTATGGGCTGCGTTCCCATTTTATTTTCTCTTACTTCTTCCATTTTACGATTCCCACCTTAGAGTTACTTTTTCTTAGAATATATACTTTAACCTTTTTATTATAGCATTTTTATACGAAAGGTGTATGAATTATTTGTTAAATCAGCACAAATCGGGTGGTGTCCTCTATGATTCAGAATTTATGCAAGTTCTGAGCACGGTCGAACGATGTTCGCCCCTACCATACGTTATGCGGATAATAACAAAGTACAAAATACAATAGAATACATAAAATATCAGAAAGGATAAAAACCAATGAACAAAGAACTGTTTTACAGCGAACTTAGTAAAGACCTGAAAAAAAAGTTTGGCACGAGCGTTGAAAAAGCTCTGCCTTGGCAGCTCCACGAAAGCCTGTCGGCTACTGTTATGGAGCTTATTGACAGCGATTGGGAGAACAGCAGAAAGGCTCACCTTGACAGCCGCAGAGCCTGCTATCTCTCTATGGAGTTCCTTATGGGCAGAGCCGTTTATAACAATCTCCTTTGCCTTGGTATCACTGACGAGGTGGACGAGCTTTTGAAGGCTCACGGCAGAAGTCTTAATGACCTTGAAGAAATAGAGGACGCTGCCCTCGGCAACGGTGGTCTTGGCAGACTTGCCGCTTGTTTCCTTGATTCCGCTGCCGCTCATGACCTGCCTTTGGACGGCTACGGAATAAGATACAAGTACGGTCTTTTCAAGCAGAAGATAGTTGACGGCTTCCAAAAGGAAGAGGCTGACAACTGGACTAAGTACGGCGACCCTTGGTCTAAGAGATGCGAAAATGACAAGGTAGTCGTTAAATACGGCGACCAGACTGTTTATGCTGTGCCTTATGATATGCCTGTTATCGGCTTTGGCACCAAGAACGTTGGCACACTCAGACTTTGGCAGGCTGAGAGCGTGGAGGATTTCGACTTCGCTCAGTTTGACTGCGGTAATTATGACGGTGCTGTAAAGGCTAAAAATGACGCTGAGAACATTTCTAAGGTGCTTTACCCTAACGATAACTGTGAAGAGGGCAAGATACTCAGACTTAAACAGGAATATTTCTTCTCCTCCGCTTCTGTGACGGATATTCTCAAAAAGCATTTGGCTAAGTTCGGCACTCTTGACAACCTTGGCGACTATATTACTATCCAGCTTAACGATACTCACCCTGTTATCGCTGTGCCTGAGCTTATAAGACAGCTTTGTGCTGAGCATAGCTATGACTTTGACAAGGCTTTTGAGATCGCCCACAAGGTCTTTAACTACACAAACCACACTATCATGGCTGAGGCTCTTGAAAAGTGGGATTGCAGACTTGTGGAAAAGGTAGTGCCTGAGGTCTACACATATATCCTTATGATAAACGAGCGCTTTATAAAGGATATGTACGCTCTCAAAAAGGACAGAGAGTATATCTCTAAGCTCTCCCCTGTTGGCGACGGCATGGTAAAAATGGCTTTTATGGCTATCTATGTTTCAAGCTA
>OHTB01001495.1_pt1 | contig 9917 bp, 7 predicted proteins | sample 1578771 | NCBI WGS metagenome assembly OHTB01 (sample SAMEA3879516, study PRJEB24766) | human gut metagenome | biome: human-associated habitat; feature: feces | place: USA | collected 1985/1987 | reverse complement strand
TTTATCAAACCCTTTGTGAGCGAGGGATTGTCTTTACAGCGACTGACATCAAGGAGTTGCTACAAGGTAGTATGCAAAGCCAAATCACCTTTTTGGAGCGGTACGATCAAATGCTCGAAGAGATGAAGCAAAAGGTGGGTGTCGAGATAAAGGCAACAGCTCTGAATAGTTACTTTACTATTCGAAAGCATCTGAGAGCATTTATTGAGGAGAAGTTCCACACGACAGATATTGCTTTCAGTCAGATTGAAGAAGACTTCTTGGAGTGCTTACAACACTATTCTGTCGGAAAGCTGGGGCATTCGCAGGGTCATTATCGTAAGATGGCATTAGCGGTGAAGAAGGTCTGCCGTTTGGCATATCGTGAAGGGTTGATAACGAGACAACTGTTTGCTCACGTAACGATCGAACGAGGGGAGAACAAACAACCTCGTGCATTGGATAGGGCTTCGTTGGATAAGTTGCAGAGACTGACCTTTGAGCTGTATGAGGTGGAGTTGGAGACTGCTCGAGACCTCTTTCTCTTCACCTGTTATACGGGTGTTGCCTACTGCGATATGGTCTCCATTAGTCGGGAGCATCTATTTACGGATGATGAGGGGGCTTTATGGCTTAAGTTCCGCAGACAGAAGACCAATACGCTTTGTCGTGTGAAACTCTTATCTGAAGCGGTGCATCTGATGGAGCGACATCAATCGGAAGAACGAACTACGCTCTTTGCTCCCATTGCTTATTCGGTTTACCTCTCCCAACTCAAAGCTCTACAACTTCGAGCTGGTATCTCTATTCCCCTTTCGGCACACGTTGGTCGCCACACCTTTGCCACGTTGATAACTTTGGAGCGAGGAGTGCCGATTGAAACGGTGAGCCGCATGTTGGGGCATAGCAATATACAAACGACCGAGCGATATGCTCATGTGACTCCGAAGAAGCTTTTCGATGAGTTTGAGCAATTCCTCTCTTTCACTGAAGACTTAACCTTAACCTTGTAAGAACAATGCGCAGTACATTTAGAATACTATTCTACATCAATAAGAGCAAGACCAAAGCAGACGGCACAACGGCAATCCTTTGCCGTATTACCATAGACGGAGCGAGCGCGGTGATAACCACAGGCGAAAGCACTGCCCCAAAGGATTGGAGCGTGAAGCGAAGGGCGACAAAGGAGAAGAAGACCAACCAACGCTTGCAAACATTTCGGGAGAAAGTCGAACAAGGCTACAACACCTTGCTTTACAAATATGGAGCAGTGAGTGCCGAGTTGCTGAAGAACTACTTGCAGGGTGTCGGGAAAACTCCAACGACCCTGCTGGCTCTTAGTGCGGAAGAACTCAAAGCCCAACGAGAATGCAGTAGTGCGGGGACGTATAGAAACAATCGGTGTTCCGACAGACAACTTAACTCCTTTGTGCGAAGTCGTGGCGAGGAGGATTTTCCCCTAACGACTCTTACGATTGAGTTCTTTGAGGATTATCGTTTCTATCTGAAGATGGAGGGCTATGCGCCCGCAACGATAAATGGTCATCTCTGTTGGTTGAGTCGATTGATGTATCGAGCCGTCAGTCAGGGGACGATACGCTTCAATCCGTTTGAAGAGGTGAAGTATGAAGCCGTGGAGCGCAAACCTCGTTTTCTGAGTAAGGGCGATGTGTCAAAGCTCTTGGCATTCCCGTTGCAGGATGAAAGGGCAGAACTAAGCCGAAGGATGTTCCTTTTTTCGGTCTTTACAGGCTTGGCATTTGTTGATTTACGAGGGCTACGAGCTTCGCAAATTGAGACGAACAGCGAGGGGAAGCGGTATATCCGCAAGGCAAGACAGAAAACAGAGGTGGAGAGCTTGATACCCCTGCATCCGATAGCGGAGCAGATACTCGCCCTTTACACGAAAGAGAAGAACAGAGGAGATTACAAGATATTTCCCGATACAATGAGAGACTGGAAGCTACTCCGTCATCTCAAAGCCGTGGGGTTGGCATGTGGCATCCGTACTCCGTTGACTTGGCACTGTGCAAGACACACGTTCGGCACGCTAACGCTAGAGGCTGGTGTGCCTATTGAGAGCATCGCTAAGATGATGGGGCATTCGTCGATTGCCAGCACGCAAATCTACGCCCAAGTCACCGACCAGAAGATTGCAAAGGATATGGAGAGGTTGATGAAACAATGAGAATAGGTAACCTACGTATAAAAGAGCTTGCTTCCTTAACTGGAACAGGCTCTTTTGCTCTTTACGTTTGCGTCCATCTTGATTTTTTTATAAGAGCATCTCAATACGCCGATGTCGTCCATTCCCTAAATATTAGGCAGAGGAACTTGAATTGACATATTTTGTCAAGTCATATTTCTTCCAAATATGGCGAATTTGTTGTACCTTTGCACTCAAATTTATTTTGCTATGATTTTCCAAGACAAACTGAAAGAACTACGAGAATCACATAACCTATTGCAACGACAGGTAGCTGCTGGAGTTGATATGGATACTGCGATATATTGCAAAATAGAAAAGGGGTGTAGGCAAGCACGGGAGGATCAGGTGCGGCAGCTGGCTCTTTTCTATGGCATTCCATTCGAAGAGTTACGATGTTGCTGGCTTGCCAGCAAGGTTTACAGCCTTGTTGGAGAAGAGGAAGATGCAAACGGAATCCTTTATATGGTGGCAGAAAAAATAGAAAAGTACGGTAATCACTCCACACAAAAATAAATATGGCAAGAGTTGAGGATTTTAGGGCATTCGTGGCAAGCTATCAAGAAGCTTGTGAACGAGGGGAGCTTACGAAGGCTTCAGAAGAAACTATGCGTACTTGGATTAACCAAATGCTTGCAGTGTTTGGCTGGAATGTGAGGAATACCAATCATGTATTGCAGGAAGTTCCACTCGATATTACGGAACGGACGACATTAAATAAAATCGGATCTACAAATACTCGTCCTGACTATACTTTGATGAATGGTCGAGTTCGTTTGTTTTTCCTTGATGCGAAAAAAAGAACTGTCAATATAAAGGACGATAATAGTGTTGCTTTCCAAATTCGTTCTTATGGCTGGTCAATCGGTGCAAGTTATTCAGTGGTGACAAATATGGATGAACTTGCGATTTACGATTGTACAGCTATGCCTCGCCACACCGATAATGCCGACTTTGCTCGTATAGTTTACTTGAGAACGGAAAACTATACAGACAACTTCGATTGTCTCAATAGCTTTTTAGGACGCGAAGAAACTATAAACAATGACCATCGTATCAAATTTGTCGGCAAAGATTCTATCAATAAGAATTTCTCGAAAGCATTGAGTAGTGTACGCCTCAACCTTGCACAAGCAATCATCAACGGAAACCACCGCCCAATCAGCATTGCCGACATCAACCTTTGGACGCAGATAATTCTTAATCGCATACTATTCATCCGAGTTTGCGAAGCTCGCGGACTAGAGCATGATGGGCTACTGAAAGATTTTGCTGCGACAGACTTTTGGGCAAAATTCAAAAGATCGTCTTATATTGACTTTTACGAACACTATGACGGCCCTATGTTCGCCCGAATTAGGGACATTCAGAATTTAAACATCGACAATACCGTTTTCAATGAACTGTTATCTTACCTCTACTATCCATCACCTTATTGTTTTGATGTAATCCCACTGAAAAGCATCAGTGACATTTATGACCTTTTCCTTGGCTATCACCTTGAATATGATGACAGGGGAATACTCAGAAATGTACTGAAGTCGGAATTCCGAAAAAGCAATGGAGCTGTGACGACACCCGAGCATATTGTCCATAACACAATAGAAAGCACCGTATCTTCCGAATATTTGGAATCGCTCACTAATCAGCAGATTCTAGACTTAAAGTTTCTTGACCCTGCTTGTGGTAGCGGGGTGTTCCTTATAAGTATCTACGAACATTTGGCAACACAGATAGAAAGTAATCTAGAGAAACGGAATGATGTTTTACCCCAGAGGTACCTCTATGAAAAGGACGGAAAGAAATACTTGAATTTAGAGGGGCGTAAGCTGCTAGTAAACCAATGTTTGTACGGAGTTGACATTAATCCAGAGTGCGTAGAAGTTACAAAACTCTCCTTATCATTGAAAACAATTGATGGTTTCGAGCCAGGCGATTTTAACAATGCAGGTCTCTACGGTTCACGGATTCTGCACGGAGTGGGAGTAAACATCAAGTGTGGCAATTCACTTGTGGAATCAGATATTTTAGAACGGATTCCAAGTATAGGTAAGAACATTGAAGAGTTTAGGGCGACTAACGTTTTCGATTACAAGACCGCTTTCAGCGATGTTTTCAGTCGCGGTGGGTTCGACTATGTTATCGGCAATCCTCCATACGTTGAAGTGAAAAACTATAACGTGGACTTACCGTGCATGTCGACTTACATTAAGCAGCGTTATGGATCGAGCAGGAACGGGAAAATAGACCTTGCTATTCCGTTTATTGAACGAGGGATAGAATTGCTGAATGAACAGGGTAGTCTTGGATACATTGTACAAAAGCGATTCTTTAAGACTGAGTATGGTAAGGGTATTCGTAAACTTTTAAGCAGTAGACGCTTGCTCCGCACAGTCTATGACTATGTAGAAACAGATCTGTTTGAGGACAGAATCACATACGTTGCCATTATCGTGTGCGACAAGTCTGCAACTGAAAAACACACAATTAAATACACCAACAGTATCAATGGAGAGAGTTTCGAAATAGCAAAAGAGATTTTTACGGAAATGCCGTGGTCTTTTGAAAATCACCAAACATCTGCGCTGCGCATAAGACTCGCAAACGAACTCGGAACGTTGGGAAATGTTTGCAAAATTAAGGTTGGTGTCCAAGTATTGTGGACCGATGCATTCCACATTGTAGTTGACCACACCGATAAGGATTATATTTATGGAAGAACTGCTCTTTGTGAGAATCTGAAAGTAGAACGTGGAGCCTGCCGAGTGTTACTTTGCAACGAACACTTTGTTCCGTTGTCTGTTCGTGGAGATACAACTTATATTTTGTTCCCATATGATGTGGTAGACGGTAATGTTTGGCCTATACTGTTCTCTGACTACGAAAGTCGCTATCCTTTGGCTGCTCATTATCTGCGAAAAAACCGTACTGTGATTGAAGATAACGTGAAAACCGTCCCCGATCGTTTCCCAACATTAGATCGTGATGAACACTGGCATTTGTTTACACGTGCCAATAATCACAACGCCGTTTACAAAAAACTTTGTATTCCAATGACCACGCAGAACCCTCAAGCAGCGGTTGTAATGCAGAAGGATGCTTATTGTGACAATGCCAATATGTTCTTTGTCCAGATTCCAAAAGTGACAGACGATAAACTGTACTCATTGGCGGCAGTCATCAACTCCACACCGTTTGCCTATTTTGCCAAGTCGATAGCCAACCCGCAACAGGGCGAATTCTATAAATTCAATAAACAATTCCTTGATCCTGTGCCATTCCCATGCATAGAGTTTATTGAGTTCAGTGAGCAGATGCAGCAACTTGCTGGAGTGGCACGACATATTGAAGAAGCGAACACTGCAATCACAACTAGCACTTCTTCCGCTTCTCGCCTATATCCATTACTGAACAATCTATGGAACGAGGTTGATCAATTATGTTGTGAACTCTACGGATTGAGCAACTCTGAGAAAGAAATCATTATGTCAAACCCTCGCACCGACCATTACTATGAATAAGGAACTGCAAAACATAGTCTCTCGCTATGCCGAGCAACAACTTTGTTTGGAAAGTATTGTTGTTTCGTCTTTTGTCAAAAATAACGCTTTAATTGTCTGTGGGGGATTGCTTGCTGATTACTATCGTGACGTGCCGACCGTTGGTATTGAGTCGATTGAGGATGTTATCAACGTGTTCGAGCTTGCAATTCCAAAAGCAGAGAAGACAAAGAATGGTGCGGTTTACACCCCTAAATATATTCGAGATTACATTTTGGAAAGAGTTGTCTCTAGACAAAGGAAACCATTGCAAAGTTGCCTTGCAATTGATATCGCTTGTGGTTGTGGTGCGTTTCTGTTTTCGCTTGCTGACTATTTGCATTCCCATTGCGCACTGTCGTATCGTGAAGCTGTACAACGTCTTTATGGAGTGGATGTAAGTGAGTTAAGTGTAAAGCGTTGCAAGATTCTTCTTTCGTTGGCTGCACTGCAGAACAGCGAAACGCTGACCGATGAGGATTTCCACATCCGTCAAGGGAATTCACTTGAGTTTAATTTTGCGACAATGCCAGGAGTGATAGAAAATGGTGGATTTGACATTGTTATCGGTAATCCTCCGTATGTCCGTGCAAAGAATATTGACGATGAGTCGAAGGCATTACTTTCTCGTTGGCAAGTGGCTCGATGTGGAAATGCGGATCTTTATCTGCCGTTTTTTGAGATAGCTTGCAATATTCTTCGAGAAGACGGTGTAATTGGTTATATTACTCTCAACTCTTTTTTTAAAAGTGTGAATGCTAGGCTTTTACGTGGTTTTTTCCGTAAATCAAACGTTGCTCTCGAAATTGTTGATTTTGGCAATCAACTCATCTTTGGAAAAACACTTGCCTACACCTGCATTGTTTTAATTGATAAGCAGAGATCGGCTGGCATAAACTATGCTAAAGGACAAATAAACGTCAACAGATTTTCAGAAAAACCGACATGCTTCACCCCTATTCCATATAGTGAGCTTGACGACCACAAGGGTTGGAATCTCAACAATGCTGAAACACTGCAAAATATTCGCAAGATAGAGAATATTGGTCGTCCGCTTGGCGAATTATTCCAAATAAAGAATGGTATCGCAACCCTCGCCAACGACATCTATATTTTCCGTCCTATACGCGAAGACGAGACATTTTTTTATCTGCAAGTAGGTGATATGGAGTTTCCTATTGAAAGAGAAATTTGTCGAGACATCATAAAGCCAAACATACTGCACACCGAAGAGGAAATCCCCGATATTATGGAGAAGGTGATTTTTCCATACGATGAGAATAATAATGTAATAGTAGAAGCCTTATTTATAAGCAAATACCCAGAAGCATATAAGTACTTGTCTCTTAATAAGAGGAGATTGGCTCAGCGTGACAAAGGGGAAAAAAACTATCGGGCGTGGTATGCTTTTGGACGGTCACAAGCCACTTGCGACCGTGGACGTAAGCTATTGTTCCCTTATATGACAGACCATCCGCGTTTTATATATACAGACAATGAGAGCATGCTCGTCTATTGTGGCTATGCTATATTCAGCGAGAACGAAGAAGACCTCCTTGTACTAAAACGAATACTCGAATCCTCTGTATTTGAATATTATATACAACACACTGCAAAGCCTTATGCCACTGGTTATTACTCCTACGCAAAGAACTATATAAAAGGATTTGGAATACCACTCTTGAGTAGTAAGCAGCGTATAAATTTGCTTTCGTTACAGGAGCAGAATGCCATAAATAACTATGTCGCAGGATTGTATGGCATGGAAAATCTAGACAAATCGCCAGTATAGTTTAAATAGCAAGACAGATCCTTAGCTTTGCTCTTCTCAGAGTGTCAAGGGGACTGCTTGATGAAGTAGTGTTGATGGTAGTGCATTCTATTGTGCATTTCGTCTGACATAATTTTCCGCTAAAATCCGTTGCAGGTCGGACATTCGATAAAGAATCTTCCCTGCGATTTGGGTGTAAGGGATAATGCTTTTATCCCGATAGTCTTGCAGGGTGCGAGGGGAAAGGAACAGTCTCTCGCAGACCTCCCGTCCTGTGAGATAGATTTCACCTTCAAAAAGAGGACGATGAGTTTGAGCGATGCTTCTAACTCGATTCGTCAAACCTTTAATGCCAGAGATGAGTTGTTTCATCTCTGGTGTTTCTTTATTGATAGTTTCGTACTCCATAGTCGTTAACCTTTACGAGTGTTAGAGTTAGCGAGGAGAGCTTCCACATCCTCTCGCTTGTAATAGCACTTATGTCCGATTTGAATAAAGGGCAGCACGGACGAGTCCCGATAGTGCTGCAATGTTCGCTTACTGATGTTCAGTATTCGGCATACATCCCCATTGTGTAGTAAGTCAGGGAATTGAGCTGGTGGTGCAAAATGTTCATTGAAACTCTTTGTCAGCTCCTCGATGCACTCTTTCAGTTCCTCCCAAGCGGAGGTGTCAATGGCTGTAAATCTCATTTTGTTGTTGTGTTATTTGCGTGGTTATTACTTTCTGACGCAAAAGTAAGCAGGCTCTTCCATTATTCCTTTAAGCGCAGAGATGGCGGGATATACGAGGAAATGTCAGGAAGAGTGGCTCTTGCACACTCTCTGATTGTCCATACTTTATTCCATTGCGTCACTAGTTCAAGTAATCACTTCAATCCATCGAAGTAAAGCAACGCGACCCATAGCAAACGACACACTTTTCGTTAGTGCTATTTGCACACTCATAGAGCCTCTTTTCCTCCATTTGGATTGTGAAAAGGGGCTTTTCGTTGTGCCGTGTCTGAGAAAAGCGATGCACTCAGAAGCAAGAAAACCGTCCTTGTGCTTCTTGCGAAAAAACTCTTCTAACTTGGCTTTAGCTCTTGAAAAGAAGCTAATCATCAAAACAATGTAATACAAAGCAATCCGCACAATGAAAATAGAAGAAAAGGATAGCCCCTCCAAAAACGACCAAATAGAAGCGTATCTTTCAGCTCTGTATGAGTTTCGGTACAACACTGTGTTACACCGAGCCGAGTATCGTCCACGAGACAAGGGCGATTACACCTCCGTAGACCGCTATCGTATCAACACCCTCAAGCGAGCCTTGGACAAGGAGGCCAACATACAGACCTCCACCGATAATCTGTACAGCATTATTGAAAGCGATTTCTCCCCACGTATCAATCCCGTGCAAGACTATTTCCGAGCCTTACCGCTAACGAAAGGTAATGCGGAAGCTATCACAGCTCTTGCCGACTGCGTGCGAGTAACCAATTCTGAGAAGTGGAAGGAGTACCTTACCAAGTGGCTCGTGGCCGTAGTAGCCAATGCTATGGACGACAAGCAGTGTCGCAATCACACCTGCCTTGTGCTGACAGGCGAGCAAGGCAAGTTCAAAACGTCCTTCCTAGACCTGCTCTGCCCTCCAGCTCTATCCGACTACCGCTATACAGGAAAGATATATCCGCAGGAGAAAGATGTGCTGAGCCTTATCGGGCAAAATCTCATCATCAATATTGATGACCAGCTCAAAGCCCTCAACAAGCGAGATGAGAACGAACTGAAGAACCTGATTACCTGTCCGCAGGTGAAGTACCGTATGCCTTACGAGAAGCACATTGAGGAGCGCCCCCACTTGGCAAGCTTCGTGGCTTCGGTCAATGGCAACGACTTCCTCACAGACCCTACAGGGAGCAGGCGCTTCCTCCCCTTTGAAGTATTGGCAATAGATATAGACAGAGCTAAAGCGATCCCGATGGATGCCGTTTACAGCGAAGCCAAGACTCTATTGAATAACGGCTTTCGCTATTGGTTCAATGATGAAGAGATTGTTGAGTTGCACAGAAACAGCGAAGCATTTCAAGTCTATACAACAGAGATGGAGCTGTTGCTCCGCTACTTCACATTCCCCTCGGAAGCTGAGATGGCTACGAAACGCTTCTATATGACCAATTCGGAGATTGTGGGGTATCTCTCCTGCTATACCCGACAACCCCTCTCTCCCAAACGGATGGGCGAAGCCCTGCGCAGGGCGGGCTATACGAGGGAGTGTCGCAGGATAAATGGCAATCCCGTATATGTCTATGCCGTCCGAAAGATTTACCCCGAGCAACCACCATAGCACTCTGTTGTTGCACTCCCTTTGTAATACCCCTTTCTCTTTTCTTTCCTATTCTCCTTACTACGTTACTACAACTAAGGATAATACAGTGAAAGAG
>OHTB01001490.1_pt1 | contig 9950 bp, 6 predicted proteins | sample 1578771 | NCBI WGS metagenome assembly OHTB01 (sample SAMEA3879516, study PRJEB24766) | human gut metagenome | biome: human-associated habitat; feature: feces | place: USA | collected 1985/1987 | reverse complement strand
TTCAAGGATTGTTCTTTATAAGCTAATCCCGGCACGACTCCCAAGGCCATCCCACCAGTCATCGGCAAAAGAGATACCTTATCGTTCTTACGAATCCAAACCGGACGATTATGCCCCCCATTGCAATAAACCACGTCGCCCGTATGGATATTCAAGATCGCATAAAAAGTAGTGACAAACATCCCATTGACACTCTCACGGCACAATAGATCATTCGATTCCTTCATGCAGACCGCCGGGGAAAGCTGCCTAAGCGCCGTAGCACGGATCACCGTACGGCTGATCGCCATGAAAATAGCGGCGGGAATCCCCTTATCCGACACGTCAGCGATCGTAAAACCCAGATGATTATCGTCCACCAAGAAGAAATCATAGAAATCACCCCCCACGGCTTTCGCCGCACTCATGGTCGCATAAAGATCGAATTGCTTATATTGCGGGAACGGAGGGAACTGCTTCGGCAAAATCGATTGCTGTATCTCACGTGCCACGTTCAAGTCATATTGTATCTCCTCTAGCTGATGATGTTCCTTTTGGGCCTCCTTGATAAAAGAAATCTGCTCGACCGCCTTCTCGATCGTACGTTCCAGATCCTCCATATCGATCGGCTTGGTAGCGAAGTCGAAAGCACCATGGTTCATGGCGGTACGAATATTCTCCATATCCCCGTAAGCCGATACGATGATACATTTCAAGGCCGGGTTACGCATCTCGTTAATCTTCGTCAGCAATGTCAAGCCATCCATCTCCGGCATATTGATATCGCTCAATATGATATCAAAGTCCGGATGGTCCAACATCATCCTCAACGCCTCCAAACCATTATGGGCAAAGGAGAACTCATACTCTCCCTTACGGATCTTCCGACGGAAATATTGGGTTAGCAACGCTTCCAGATCCTGTTCGTCGTCTACGCTTAATATCTTGATCGCCATAATTCTTCTGTTTATTTCGTTAATGGAATAAGGAATATGAAACGGGTAAACTCACCCTCTTTCGATTCCACCTCTATCTTCCCGTCATGCTTCTCCTCTATAATGGATCGAGTGATAGATAGCCCCAAGCCAGTTCCCTCTCCCACCGGTTTCGTGGTAAAAAACGCGGAGAATATCTGCTCCCGGATATTCTCCGGCATACCGATACCATTATCCTCGATACTTAATCTTAAAGAATCTCCCTCCTTCCGTAGATCCACGGATATAACCGGCTCATACCCGATCGGCGAGAGCTTGGATTTACTATAGACCGCATAGCAAGCGTTATTCATGACATTCAATACCGCACGGCTCAAATCCTGCGGGATCACTTTCAGCATCGGAAGCCCCTCCTCGTAATGCTCCCGGATCGCAATATTGAAACCTTTATAGTTCGCTCGCATCGAATGATAAGCCAGCCAAACATATTCCTTCACCAGATTCTTGATATCCGTAGGGATGTACTCGTCATCCTTCCCTCTGGAATAAAGCAAGATACCCCGGATGATACTTGTCGCCCGGTTTCCATGTTCCTCGATCTTCTTCAAGTTACCATGCAAATCGTTAACGATCTCGCTAAACTCCTCATGCAAGGCGGTCAGCTTCTCCCAAGATTCCGGAGGCAAGACATCTTTCTCTTCTTCTAATATATCTTCCAAGTCATCCACTAACTTAGAGGACAGCTTACTGAAATTGATGACAAAGTTGAGCGGATTCTGAATCTCATGCGCGATCCCGGCACTCAACATACCTGAAGAAGATAATTTCTCTAAGTTCTTCACTTGCAAACGTAGCCGTTCTATTTCCTTACTCTGGTCTTCCATATCTATTCCTCCTCTTTAGGCGGTGTAATTGTTTTCGGTTGATATACAGGGATCGTAATTAGAAACTGGGTATATTCTCCTTTCTTACTCTCCACCTCGATGGTTCCCCGATGGTTTTGCACGATCTCACGGCATAGGTAAAGCCCTACGCCAGCCGCTTCCCCCGTTGTCTTTGTCGTGAAGAAAGGAGCGAATATCTTATCTTTTATATTCTCGTCGATACCGGACCCATTATCCCGGATCGTTATTTCCAGCATATCCTTATTGACCTTCAATCCAAGGAATATCTCCGGACTAAAAGTCACGGTCTCCGATTTCTTCAACAGGGCATACATGGAATTTTTCAATATCCCGGCCAGAACCTTACTGAACTGCTCCACGTTTACCTCCATCATCAAAGACAGCGTCAAATTATCGAAAATAATCCGGATATTCTTCTCTTGAATATCCTGCTCATACGTTTTCTTCAATTTATCCAAGGCGATCCGGCATAATCCGTTTATGTTGGTAAGCGTAAGATTACCTCTTCGGTCTTTCAGCAATTCCTCCATCGCCTTAACGATACGGACCGTATTGAAACCATGCTCAGAGATCTTCTCCAAATTACTGGTCATCATATTCAGCAAATCTACCGAGTCATCATACACATCCGGTTTCAGATGCTCTTTCTGACTATCCAGATTTTCCCGGAGATCCTTGGCCAACCCCGATGTCAGATTTGCGAAGTTATTGATATAATTCAGTGGGTTCAAGATACGGTCCACCAAACCTTGGGTCAATTGCCCTACGGTAGCCATCCGTTCCTTACGGACCAGCTCGTCCTGCGCCTCACCCAAGGCTTTCAAAGCCGCCGCCAATTTCTCGGATTCCTCTTGGATCGCATCTTTCTCCGAACGGATCTCCTGCGTACGCTCCTCTACCTCTTTCACCAAATACTCTTTTTGTTTGAGTTTCCGCTTGAAAACCAACTTAGAGATCTGGCAAAACAGAATCAAGAAAAGCAATCCGATCCATTCTTGATGACCGAACTTCACAGATACACAAATACCGACCAAGCTACCCAGCGTAATCCGCTCGCAAAGTTTAATTCGCCTTTTTAACCGATCGATCTCGGTATGTAAATCCTGTATCATGATGAACCTCCTTTCCTAACTATAAATAGGCAACGTAATCGTAACTTCCGTATATTTATCTTTCTCAGACTCGATAGCGATCGTACCCTTATGGTTCAAAACGACCTCCCGACTCAAGTAAAGACCTGTTCCTGCCGCTTCCGCGGTCGGTTTGGTGGTAAAGAACGGAGAAAAGACTTTCGTCTTTATCGTTTCTTCTATACCGACGCCATTATCACGGATAACCACTTGCAGCTTATCCGCTTGAATACGCAATACCAACGAGACAGAAGGCTGATATCCCGGCTCTCCGGCCTTTTTCAAGACCGCATATATACTATTATCCAATATCTGCGACAAGGCTTTTCCCATCTGATCGATATTCACCTCGATTGTCAACGGTACGGAAAGCCCGGAGAATGATAGATCTACTTGATTCTTCTCGATCTCCTTCGCATAATTCTTTCGCAAGATATCCAGATTGACCTTACATAAATCATTAATATCCACGCAGGTTCGATTCGCCGAATGATCTTTCAGCAATTCTTCCATCGCTTTTACGATCCGCACCGTGTTATCACCATGCTTGGCTATCTTATCCAGATTGCCAGTCAAAAGAACCAGCAGTTCTTGCGTATCATTATAATTATCGTGTTTATCGGTCTCTTCGTCCTCATCGATATTCTGCTTGATATCTTTCGCTAATGCAGCAGACAAATGAGCGAAGTTATTGATATAATTCAAGGGATTCAAGATACGGTCTACCAGACCTTTCGTTAATTGGCCGATCGATGCCAGACGTTCCTTACGAACCAACTCGTCTTGAGCGTCCGCCAAGGCAGAAAGGGCACGGGATAGTTTCTCCGACTCCGCTTGCATCGCATCCCGCTGGAAACGCAATTCCATCGTCCGCTGCTCCACGAGATTAGAGACGAACTGTCTTTTTCGCAGACGGAATTGCGTATAATACTTTAACAGGAATAGAAGGACTACGGCTCCCACCAAATAATAAACCAGTTCTTCCTTCTTCTGGTAAACCGCCAAGGCGATCCACGCCGTCCCGATCACGGTCAGCGTCTCGATCACCCGCATCCTCCAGCGAAGGCTTTCCAGTTGTTTGATATTTATGTCGCCCATCCTTCCTGTCCTCCGGATATCAGAAATTGATATTCACGCCCAACATCGCATTAAAACTCTGCATCGGATAACCGTAATACAGTTCGTACTTCTGGCAAAGAATATTGGTCAACTTGGCATAAACACCAAAGGTATCGTTGAAGGTATAGGTACCTGTTAGGTTTAGCTCGTTGATGTTATCCATCTTAAACTCATTCATTTTATCGTACGTCATACCAGTGTTCCCATTGACACCCCAAGTCCGTACATTCGCATAACGTCCGGTAGCCAAATAATAATCCAAAGCGATAGATAATTTCTCAATCGGGCGGACGGTCAGGTTCGCATTCAGTTCCATTTCCGGCTTCCCCCACGCATGAGGCAACTCGCCTTCATCCGTTTCCGCTTTCCAATTATTATATACACCTTTCAAAGCAATATCGAACCATTGTTGATAACTATACTTCAAGTTGGCTCCCACGAAAAGTTGCTTCGTGTCGATACCCGGCTCCGCAACACTGAAACTGCCGAAATAATTCGCTGACCAAACATCAGACTGAGTAAACAGCACATCATCGCTCGTTATCTTATATCCGGCGAACACATCAAACCAAAAGCCCGGTGCCACGCCGCTCCGGATACCCAAGACAGCGTCCAGCCAATTGCGCGAGGGCAATAGTTCTGCCATCGGGTAGAGGTAGCGGTTCACACGCGACATCTCGTACATGCTGTTGGAGTACATCTTGCCGCCAGCGTTCACGTATAGCTCCGTCTTGTCGGCCACCTCCACATCGGCGGCTACATTCGGAGAGGCCATGAATTTTGTCTCGTCGCTCGTAGCCAGCATCACGTTCGCACCCAGCTTTAAATTCCAATTATCACCCTCTACCTTATAATAAGGCGACAACATCGCCTCGACATGGTTCTTGAACTCATATTCATAACCTCCTACCTCCGGCAAACTGTAATTGAAATATTCGACCAAACCGCCCAAGCCTACTCGCATATTCCCATTGAAACCAGCGTTCAGATCAAACTTTGCCTCTAGAGTATGCTCCGTAGGGCCGTCCATCACCCTACTTAATCCATATTTATGCGAGAAATTAGTATAACCTAAGTCCAACAAATAGCCAACCTCAGCCTCCTCCTTCGACTCGAAACCTATCGTAGCAGCGATCGTCTGGTTCACTTGGTTGGTTTCGCGATCTCTCTGTAACAAATCCTCCGAAGGGGCATAACTGGATGTAGGATCAGACAATGCCGCCCCATAATAATTGAATGCGGAGTAGCCGTACTTCGCTCCGATACTGAATATCGTCTTCTCGAAAGCGTGCTTGTAGTTGATGCCTCCCAAGTTGTCATTGATTTTCGCCTTGACATCATAATCCTTTGGCTTTCCGTTCGTGGAGCGATGCGAATACCATAGATTCAGCTGATCCTTCTCGGTACTCAGGATATGATAGCCCAAGTCTCCGTTGATATTCATGCGCGTACCCATACCAAAGTTAAAATATCCCCGACGCTTGTTGTAATCCATCTGCGTCATGATATTTCCGGAAGGCAACAAACTAATCTCTTTCTGCGGATCGGCGGCGATCGTATAATTCGAGTAATCGATCGGGATCTTACGAACCTCCGGCTCTTTCACCACGGGAAGCGTATTTACCTTGCTAGCGTCCTGCACGGAAGGATCATACTCCCGTTCAAGCGTCATCTCTCGGTTCAGGTTCTTTTCTTTCGTAACATCCTCTTGCGCACTCGCAGCAGCAGCCGAACCCAGCAAAGCTACCACACACAACGCCTTTACATTATATATAGTCTTCATCGCTTTCTTTTATTTCTTTAGTTTACCCAATCTGTCTTCGATCATCGCGGCGATCTCATCATCGCCCTTGTAGTTGTTTTGCAAACTGGTCAGATATTGACGAGCTTGGAAATCATCACCTTGGCGGATATAAATATCAGCCAACAAGATAAAGCCCCGTGCCAACCAATATTGGTGAGGCGTACCGTTCTCGATGAAGTTCATCAAGACAGTCTCGGCATTCTTATCATCCTTATTATCATAATACAATTGAGCCAATAGATATTTAGCCTCCGCCCCGTGTATCGTACGGGTATCCTTGCTGATCTCCTTCAAGTCGGCCAACGCCTTGTTCTCCTGCTTCAAGCTGATATAAGCCTTCGCACGGACATAACGGGCCTCGGACATGATCTCCGGAGATAGCTTCGGTTCCTTCAGCAAATCGTTGGCGGCAAGCAAAGCCTCTTGCGGCTGACCGATCAACTCGGCGCAACGCATCAAGCCCAATTTAGCGGCCTCCTTATTCTCCGGATTCTCCGCTACCGCCTGTAGATGCTTGAAACTTTCCATAGCGGCGGCGTAATCCTTATCCAGATACTCGATCTCAGCTTTACGAGCCCAAGACTCTTCCCTGAATTTCGTATCACCGCTCTCCAATACCAATGAGAACAGACGTTTCGCCTCCTCCAGATCTTTCTTGGCAAAAGCGATACTTGCCAAATAGAAATTAGCGTTCGAGCTAAACGCTCCCTGCGGGAAGGTTTGCAAATAATTCGTCAAGCTACGACGAGCGCCCTCATTATCGCCTCGCATAAATAACTTCTCGGCCGCCAGATAGGTCAAGGAGTCTTGCTCACTCACCTCGAAACGAACATTTCCACCTAACGAATTCGCATAGGCGGCAAACGAATTGATATCGTTCAGCTCGATATATACGGACTTCAAATCTTGCAAGGCCACTTTCGCCTCCTCGCTACCCGGATAATTGCTAATCACGCTCTTATAAGCGTCGGCCGCTTTCTCCGGCTGATTGTCGTTGAAGTAAATCAAACCAAGCTGTACGCCGGCCTTACGAGCCAGACTGCTTTGCGGGAAATCACGCATCAATTGCTCAAAGCTTGCCGCAGCCGCTTGATTGTTATCCAATAACACGTAAGAACGTCCTTTCTCGAACAAGGCATCATCCACATATTGTGATTCCGGGAACTCACGGATCAAGCGATCCATCACGCTGATCTTTCCCTTATAATCTTTCTGCAATCCCAGCAAGAAGCCCTTCTGATACACCGAATAATCTCCGGCGGACGGTTGCAATTGCGCCGCACGGGTATAATTCTCTTCCGCCATAGCGAACTGACGGTTGTGGAATAAACAATCGCCGATACGATTATAAGCGTCCGCATAAGCCGGAGTCTGCTGATTGCTTTCCAAATTCACGTATTGACGGAAGCGGTTCAACGCCTCGCCATACTCTTTCAATTTGAAGTAGCTGTAACCTAAGTTATAATGTGCCAAGGCATACATATCCGTATTACGTTGGCGGGTATTATTCAAATAGGTACGATAATCGGAAATCGCCTTGTTATACTCACCTTGGCGATAATAAGATTCCCCACGCCAGAAATAAGCGTCGTTACGAGATTCCAGATTATAAGCGCCCAACGAGATCGCACGGCTGAAAAGATCGACCGCCTTATCCAATTCCATATTCGTGAACGCCTGCGTTCCCAACTGGAATAAGATATCTTGCTTCGCCTCCAAGATCTTCGTGCTCGGATGCTTGATCTTATCGATAGAGTTCAGAGCCGCTTGATAGTTCTTGGTAGTCAAATAAACCTCCACCAGATAATCGTTTACCTTATCGGCATATTTGGAATTCGGAAAATCATTCAAGAAATCCTCGAAGATTGTCACCGACTCGCCAAAGCCCGTGAAAGCGGTCTCGTGGATCAATAAAGCGTAATTATACATAGCCGCCTCTTTCACTTGCTTATCGAAAGAAGAAGTCGCGGCAGCCTCGAAGGCCATACGGGCGTTATTCTTATCTTTTAATTTCAGATAACTTTGCCCCAGATACAGATAAGCGTTCTGCGAAAGGGCATCGTTATCACGTACGGTCCGCCCCAAAGCGTTCACGGCGCTACTGTAATTACCCTTATTGTAATAACATACGCCCAAGATATATAAATCGCCCCTCAACGGGCTATCCGTCGAGGATACATATTTACTCAGCATATTAATCGCCTGATCCTCATTTCCCAGATGATAGTAGGCGTTACCCATGATACGGTAAACCTCGCTATTGTTCTCGCTATCCGGATAAGAGGCTAGCAATTCCTTACCTTCGCTGATCACTTTCTCGTATTTATTCTGGATAAAATAAATTTGCGTGATATAGTACAAGGATCGCTCTTTATAATCAGGCAAGTCCTTCAAGCGGGTAAATTCCACCAAGGCATTGTTGTATTTACCGGTTGCGTAATCGATATAAGCGACATAATAGGTAGACGCTTCCCGGTACTTCGTTCCAATCTGCTCGATCCGTGCGAAATAACCACGGGCCTTCTCCATATCCCCAATTTGCAACAAGGAATAAGCCAGACGGAAACAATAAGCCTCCTGTTGTTCCGGACTTAGCATATCAATGTTCGATTCGTTAAACCAAAAGATAGCTTTCTGATACTCTCCCTGTCCGAAATGGGCGGAACCGATCAAGAAGTTCACCTCGTCCGCATGACGGGAAGCCGGGTACACATCCAGATAATCTTTCAATAACTCAACGGCATTGGGACGGCCTTGCTCATAAGCGGAGTAGACCAACATATAATCGGCTTCTTGAATCAAGTCGGCATCCGTGGAATGCTGTTTATACGCCTCCAGCTTATCGATGCAACCTGAATAATTCTTCAAACTAAACAACTCCTTGCCTTCGACAAACAAACGGTTCGGCGCATCAAATTGATACGATCTCTGCCCGCTTGCCATGTGGCTGCCTACTACCAGACACAGCGGAATAAGTATTCTTTTCATCACTCATTTGCTTTTTAATACAAGCACTTACTTCAGTGCCTATTCGTTCTAATTCGCAAATATAAGTAATATGCGCCAAACAGAAGGCAAGTTCTATTAATATTTAGGACAACACGTTCTAAAATTATCTCTATGGAAGATGATACACCTTATAGGGAGAAGATGTATTATCTTACAACGACAAGATGTATCATGTTGCAACGATAAGATATATCATCTTTCATTTTCGTACAATTTTCCTAATTGTTATTTTCTAAGATAGGCTGGTACCGCCTTTCGGATAGAGTCTAAACCGAAGTCTTCCGGATTCACATTCTCCGGGCGAAGGATCACGATCTCGGCGGCATCATCTTCCGCATGCACGTTATTGAAATCATCTACCAAGCACTCATAAAACATATCCAGCGTATGCACCTCAAAGCCGGAATACATATATAAATTAGGCAAGGAAAACAAATAACGGCAATTCTGGATATGCAACCCCGTCTCCTCCCTTACTTCCCGGCGAGCGGCCTCCTCCCCCGACTCAAACATATCGACGAAGCCACCGGGCAAATCCAATGTACCTTTAGCCGGCTCTTTATGAAACAAGCGACAGCCGACGACGGGTTGAAATAATAAACAAAACCGCACGCCATACATTTTTTCGCTTTCTCGTTATGTTCCACGAAAGCTTTTGCCCCGCAAACCGGGCAAAACTGAAATTGATACAACGGATGTCTCATACTTTATGATTTATAATTCAATTAAAAACAACAAGCCGCACCTAAATATAGATGCGGCTTGCCTTATTTCGCAAATGTCTTTTCGTTATACGTAAAACCGGATTTAGACTTCCAAACCAGCGCTTTGGTCTCTTACTTCCCAACCCAAAGCACTTGCTCCTAATACGGCAGCGTCGCTCTCTTTCAATTGAGAGAATAATAATTTAGTCTTACCTGCGTAAACCTTCAACATATTTTTCTCCATTGAACGTTTAATCGGGTTCATGATCAAATCGCCAGCTTTCGTAAGACCGCCAAACAAAATGATAGCCTCCGGGCTAGAGAATGCTACGAAATCAGCGAAAGCCTCTCCCAACATAGAGCCG
>OHTB01001486.1_pt1 | contig 9977 bp, 4 predicted proteins | sample 1578771 | NCBI WGS metagenome assembly OHTB01 (sample SAMEA3879516, study PRJEB24766) | human gut metagenome | biome: human-associated habitat; feature: feces | place: USA | collected 1985/1987 | reverse complement strand
CCGCCTTTTTTTATTACTATGGTACACATAGGTAAACTTATCGAAGAAGAACTTCACCGCCAAGAACGCTCTATAACTTGGTTCGCAAAAAGACTTTATTGCGATAGAAGTAATGTATATGCTATATTTAAACGACAAAGCATTGATACAGAACAGCTACTAAGAATATCTATCATTTTAAAATATAATTTTTTCAAACCTTATTTTCAAGAATATAGTGATTGTGAAAAAAAATCCACAATAGTGTAGTTTTTTTTCAACATACACATATTCTTATTCTTCTATTTTATACCGTTCTTTGCAGTATAATTTTAAAATCTCAATGTTATTATGAAAACATCAAATTTATTATTTATCTTAATTGTAAACTGCTTCTTTTTATCTTCATGCAATAAAGATGAATCAGACACTGGAAATGGAGAATTAACAGAATGGGTTCCTACCACATTACCCATAGGTGCTAAAATCGGCTGGGAGGGATATTATACATATCCGGGGGAAAGTAAACATTACAGTGAAAGCATAGGGATAACTCAAACATTTATTGAAATCCTAAACAAAACTGATTGTAAATCAAGCTGGTCGACAGATTGGGGAAGCTATACATATAACAAAACCAGTCCAAGTACAGCAATACTCAGTTTCTCTATTGCCCAAAATGCCTCTGGCCATATTCGTACTTTCCAATATAAAGTTCAATTAGAATTCACCAAACAGAATGAATTTACAATGAGTGGTACTAAATTCATATATAGTACAATAAATGGTTCGTCTACTGTAAATCTTCATTGTACAGGAAAAATATACTAATAAATACATAAAAGTACATACCGATTCAATATTTACATTTTCAATATACTACACATTTAAAAATAAATAATTAATAGATTGAACTTATACTAAAATAATATACAATGAAACAGCTTATACTCATTTTCTTTTTTTTAGTTTGTTATGCTTCTAATGAACAAGCTTCTGCTCAAAATTTCATGTATAAAGAAAGAACAACAGGCGCTCATGCTTCGTTGTCCCTTACAGAAAATGGCATTTCACTAAATGTTATGGGAGGTATATTAAATTTCGAATTAAAAGATCCCAATTATGCTAAAGATATATTTTTATATCAGAATCCAGGAGAAAAAAACGCGGTATTTATGAGTAAAACAAATTTTTCCATAATTCTCTATCTTGAGGGAGCTTCTATGCTTTATACATTTGATCTATCCTCTTCAGCAACTCCACCAAATTATATGGGAGGCGGTAATTCAGGCCATATAGGAAGCAATAGTTCAACTTATCGGCAAACCTGCTCTTTATGTGGAGGGAAAGGATGGATAGCAGGATCAAAGACTCCTACATATGGGAATTCGGGGACTCATTGGTGCAGCGAGTGTGGAAAGACTGTAAATGCATCCCATAGCCACGACAGTTGTCCTTCATGTGGCGGAAAAGGGTATTATAATAAAATTAAATAAATAGATACTTAACTCCACAGTCCTTAAATATTCATGAATCCAGCCCCGTGAGAAATTTATTAGGGTGTCCAGTTTTCCGTTTCGAAAACCGTATCTAAATCCCCCGACTTATAATTAACACTTAAGTTTCCCGCCCCTTTTCTATACGGTCAAGAAGAGGGGTGTCTATCTTCAATGCCTCATAAGTACTTTTTTTAAGATTAGATTGTCTATCTAAGATTAATGTATGGCTGATTGTCTTAGAATGAGCTAAGTTGAAGCTATATTTGCGACCATATTGCAACCATTTCACCTAATCTTAACAAAAACACTTATTCAACAAATCTGTAATGTCAAAAATTAAAAGATGAAAAAGAATCGTACACCAATAATTGACTATATTTGCATACTTTTTAGAAAAAGCTTATACAAGTCAATAACACAAAAGAATTTATAAATACATTAATGAACGCATTATCTAATCTTTACCATACTATAGAAGCAAAGCCGAAAACAGCTTTTGGCATTACATTTTTATTCCTTATCGCCTATCAACTAATTTCTGCTTTTATCGGATTCGAGTTATGTGACTCCGGGTTTTATATGGTTTTTTACGATAACATATTTCAAAATCCGGAATGCGTGGAATACAACTTTATGTATTACTTGAGCGGGGTCATTGGTGGTGCTTTTATGACACTGTTTCCTGATGCAGGGATATTCGATATGCGCATATTGGGAATAGTCAATAATATGATAATCATCTATCTATTATATAAACTATTTAGAAAACAGATTCCAATGTCGGCTATAATCATAGGTTGTGTCTTGGTCACGATATCTTATATAGCCATGCCGATGACTTTTTACAATGATCTTATAACCAGTCTCTTGTATACGACAGCTATCTTTTATATATTTAAAGGGCTAAACAGAAATAAATATCTATATTTCATCATAAGTGGTATCATAATAGGAATCAACTCTTTCTCACGCATTCCCAATATATTAGATTACGGAATCATATTATTGGTCATATTGCATGCTCTTTATTATAGAGAAACAGTTTGTCTCTGCATCAACAGATGCCTGGTATTTACAGTTTCGTTTATTATAGGAATAATGGGTATCATCAGTCTAATGAAAGTCTGGGGGCATTATGAACCTTTCGTCAATAACATGCGTGAGTTGCTCTTTATAGCAGAAGATGATAGCGGTACGAGTTCCCATACCCTATCCAATATGATATTTGCACAAGTACGAATCTATTATTTAGTTCTCAAATTAGGAATAAAGATTATTTTACTTTATATTATATTTTGGGGATCTGCTAAATATATAAAAAAGGAGGTGGTATTATTGCCTGTCCGGATCATCGTTTTCTCTTTACTTGCCATTCTCTTTTATAAAGAGAACGTAGTATTCACTTTGTGTGCTTTCAGTATGGTCGGGATATTGGGAAATATCGTTCTGAACAAAGATAAAGAGATAAAAATGCTATCATGGGCCGGACTCTCGATGATCATGATCATACCTCTCGGCAGTGATGGAGGCATGGTCAATAACGGAAGCATCATCTATTGGTTAGGGATGCCTATGGCAATCTCATTCTATCTATCGATTCAAAATATTCATATTCCAGCCATACCGCAATGGGCTGTCAGACAAACATTGCTGCTTACATTGGGGGTATATATCCTTGCATGTGGAGCAAAGGCCATATGTGACGGAGTATACTTTGATGGTGGTCCGCTTTTCGAAAAGCGATATTCTATTCAAAACGACAGAGTTAAACATATTTATACGAGCCGGGAAAGGGCACAGATTCTCAATGACTTGTTAATAGGAATAAAACCTTATATCAAACAAGGCGATCACCTATTTGCTTATGGCAGTATTCCAGCTATAAATTATATGACACGCACCAAACCTTTTATCGGATGCTCCTGGCCGGAATTATTAGGAGAACCTCTGTTTAGACACAAATTAAATAATTACAGTGGTCCGCTTCCTGCTATATTGCGACAAAAATTCAACAGTATAGGCAAAGAGTTCGGAGAACCAAGCGAAAACTACCTGATTGACTGTGGTATTGAGACAGGTCCTTTCAGAAGTAATAAAAAGCATAGGGTAATAAACGAATTTATAGAAAAAAACAAATATAAGACGGTATTCGAAAACCAATATTTTGTGCTATATCTGCCCGAAAAATAAGATGATAAAAGAAAAAATCTTATTTCAAATACCGAAATTGTTTTTTCATTGAAATACATCCATAGAATATAGACTTTTCATTATCTTTGTTCATTGAACGATAAATTCTTTGAACTATGAAACGGACAGTCATTATCCCGGTTCTTCTTTCTTGCCTTTCGATTATCATCATTGGCCTGAACTCATGTGCAGGCAGTCAGAAAGAAATTATTCCTTCTTCGGAATTTGCTCCGTACATCAATGCCTACACAGGCGGAGTTATCTCACAATCGTCTCCCATACGGATAGAATTGACCCAAGATCAGCCTGTAGTAGACTTAAATAATGAACTGAAAGAGAACCCGTTCCGTTTCTCACCTTCACTGAAAGGAAAAGCGTATTGGGTAAGCAACAATACGATTGAATTTCTTCCGGAAGAAGGAGCTCTGAAACAAGGAACAATGTACGAAGGCTCATTCCAATTGGGGGAATTCGTCACTGTGGATAAACGATTGAAAGAATTCAACTTCTCCTTCCGCGTGCAGGAGAAGAATTTCTCATTGGCGATGGAACCGTTGGATATAACTGCTACAGCTCCCGATTATGCTTCGGTAAAAGGAGAGATTCGTTTCAGCGACAAAATAGACAACGCACAGGTAGAAAAAATCCTATCAGCCAGTGGTAACGGGACTTCTTCCTATAACATTTCAATAGAGGGGACCGGGAATCCGACACGATACACTTTCAGCATCGGCCGTATTCCGAGAGCAGAAAAAGATTATGAACTGGAAATTAAGCTGGATGGAAAAGCGGCCGGCATCGACCGGAAAATGGTAGAAAAGATCACAATACCTGCCAAAAACATCTTTCGCTTCATGTCTGCCCTACGAATCGAACAGCCCGAAAACGGAATACAAATCTCTTTCTCGGATCCGGTATCGGACACTCAGGACTTGAAAGGGCTGATCGAAATTCCAGAACTCTCATCATATACATTCCAAGTGATAAACGATAAGGTAAATGTGTACTTTGAACCTAACCGGGCCAACAAGTTGACATTAAGAATATACGAAGGAGTGAAAAATATGGAAGGGAAAAGGTTAGGTACCTCCCACTCTATCTCTTTCAGCCAGCCCAGCCTGAAACCACAAGTGGAACTGCGTACGGAAGCAGCGATCCTACCCGACTCAAAGAATCTGATAGTACCTTTCCGGGCAGTCAGCCTGCATGCTGTAGATCTGAGTGTTATCCGCATCTACGAAAGTAATGTACTGATGTTCATGCAGAGTAATTCTTTGGCATCTTCCAACGAATTGAGACGCTCGGGGCGATTGGTTTATAAACAGACTTTGCATCTGGACAGAGACCCTTCGAAAGACATTCGCAAATGGGAAGATTATTCGATCGACCTTTCCGGATTGATAAACCAGGAGCCGGGTGCTATTTATCGCATCATACTTTCATTCAAACAGGCATATTCCGCCTATCCATGCGGAGAAGAGGATAAGGAACTACAAATTTCCGAGGGTCCGGAAAGATTGACTAAAGTATCTTCGGGCCAGCTGTCGGAAGAAGATGAAGCAGAATGGGATACCCCGCAGGCCTACTATTATTATAACGGTTCGGAAAAGATGGACTGGCGGAAATACCGTTGGGAAGAACGGGACAATCCTTGCCATATTTCTTATTATATGGGTTCGGACCGCACGGCATCCTGTAATGTACTCGCCTCCAACTTAGGCATGATTGTAAAACGGAACTCTGTTAACAAATTATGGGTAACAGTCAACAATATACTCGACACAGCTCCGGTAGAGAAAGCCAAAGTAACCGCTTATAGCTTTCAATTGCAACCGGTAGGTGAAGCAGAAACCGACAAAAACGGGTTTGCCGTTATTGACACGAAAGGAGTGCCTTTCATCGTAGTAGCGGAAGCCGGAAAACAAAAGGCCTATGTAAGAGTAGCCGATGGTGAAGAACAATCCGTAAGTCGTTTCGATGTCGGTGGCAAGGATATACAGAAAGGGTTGAAAGGCTTTATATATGGCGAAAGAGGGGTATGGCGCCCCGGAGATACCCTGCATATCTCGTTCATGCTCGAAGACCGTAACAAACGAATACCCGACAAGCATCCCGTAGCATTGGAAATTTACAACCCGAGAGGGCAATTCTACAATAAACTCATTTCTACAAACGGAATGAACGGACTCTATACATTTGCCGTACCGACAAAAACGGAAGACCCTACCGGATTATGGAATGCTTATGTAAAAGTGGGAGGAACCGCTTTCCATAAATCACTGCGGATAGAGACCGTAAAACCTAACCGATTGAAAATAAACCTGCAATTGCCGGGGAATATACTGAAAGCCACAGACGGAGAAGTACGAGCCACCTTGTCATCGGCATGGCTGACAGGTGCCAAAGCTTCACGGCTGAAAACCAAAGTAGAGATGTCGTTATCCAAAGTCAACACGCAATTCAAGAATTACGGACAGTATATCTTCAACAATCCGGCTACGGAATTTACCTCTTCACGGACAGATGTATTCAGTGGAATGCTGGGTACAGAAGGAGACGCTTCGTTTACGCTCAAACTGCCGGAATCGGGAAATGCGCCCGGAATGTTACAGGCGAATATCACGGCCAGAGTATTCGAACCGGGCGGAGATGCAAGTATCTATACCATGAGTGTGCCCTACTCTCCTTTCAGCTCGTATGTAGGTATCAATCTGAATCAGCCTAAAGGCAAATATATCGAGACTGATAAAGATCATATTTTTGATATTGTGACTGTAACCCCGGAAGGGAAGCCGGTAAACCGTTCGGGACTGGAATATAAGATTTATCGTATCGACTGGAGCTGGTGGTGGGAAAACTCCCGCGAGTCTTTTGAGACGTACGTCAACAGTAGTTCCTACACGCCGGTAGCTACCGGAAAGATAAACACTGTGAATGGAAAAGGCAGTTTCAAATTCCGGATTGACTATCCGGGTTGGGGACGTTATCTGGTGTATGTCAAGGATACGGAAAGCGGACATGCCACCGGAGGCACGGTATACGTAGACTGGCCGGAGTGGCGTGGACGTTCGTCTAAAACCGATCCTAACGGTATCAAGATGCTGGCCTTCTCTATCGATAAAGACTCTTATGAAATAGGCGAAACAGTAACAGCTATTATCCCTGCATCGGCGGGAGGACTGCAACGCGAATGGATAGACGTTTCGGGCAAGGAAGATACGAAATATCAGTTTAAGGTAACGCCGGAAATGGCCCCGAACGTTTATCTGCACATCAGCCTGCTGCAACCTCATGCACAAACGATCAACGACTTACCGATCCGTATGTATGGAGTGATGCCGGTATTCGTAACCAATAGAGAGACTGTGCTCGAACCGCAGATTCAAATGCCGGACGTACTGCGCCCCGAAACGGAATTCAGCGTAACAGTAAGTGAGAAGAAGGGAAAAGCGATGACCTATACCTTGGCGATTGTGGACGACGGGTTACTGGATCTGACCAATTTCAAGACTCCCGACCCCTGGAATGACTTTTATGCCCGTGAGGCATTGGGCATCCGGACATGGGATATGTACGACGATGTGTTGGGCGCTTATACCGGCAGTTATAGTTCGCTATTCAGTACCGGAGGTGACGAAACCTTAAAACCCGCAGACACGAAAGCCAATCGTTTCAAACCGGTAGTACGCTTCATCGGCCCGTTCAGCCTAAGCAAGGGAAAGAGCCGGACGCACCGGATAACCCTTCCGATGTATGTAGGTTCGGTACGTACCATGGTGGTAGCCGGAGAAAACGGTGCTTACGGACATGTAGAGAAGACGACTCCGGTACGTACACCACTGATGATTCTTTCCACACTCCCACGTGTACTCAGTACCCAAGAAGAGATTTTGTTGCCGGTCAACATATTCGCCATGGAGAAAGAGGTGAAAAATGTAAAAGTATCCGTTTCTGTATCAGGCAGTGCACAAGTAAATGGCGAACATCAGCAATCCGTAACGTTTGCAGAACCCGGCGACCAGTTGGTCTATTTCAGACTAAAAACCGGTAGTAAGCCGGGGAAAACCACTGTACGGCTGACGGCTGAAGGAGCTGGCAAGAAAGTTTCGGAAACCATCGAAATAGAAGTGCGTAATCCGAATCCGGCCATCACCCTGCGCGAAAACAAATGGATAGAAAGCGGACAAAGCTGCGAACTCTCTTATAAGCCGGGTAGTAATTCACCCGAAAACAGCGTGAAATTAGAGGTGTCACGTATCCCATCGGTGGACATCAGCCGCCGGTTCGATTTTCTGTATAATTATCAACATTACTGCACAGAGCAGTTGACATCGAAAGCCCTTCCGTTGTTGTTTGTCGGCCAGTTCAAAGCAGTAGATGAAGCAGAAGCCGGTAAGATAAAAACGAATGTACAGGAAGCTATCAAGCAACTTTACAGCCGGCAGTTACCCAACGGAGGATTCGTATATTGGCCGGGCAATGCTTCTGCCAATGAATGGATCACCTCCTATGCCGGAATGTTCTTAGTGATGGCACAAGAAAAAGGATATGCCGTAAATGCCAATGTGCTGAATAAATGGAAACGATTCCAGCGTTCGGCTGCACAGAACTGGCGTACGCCTCAACAAGACACCGGCTATTATTGGCAATCGGATTTACAGCAGGCTTTCCGCTTATATACATTAGCGTTGGCAGGCGCACCGGAACACGGAGCGATGAACCGGATGAAAGAGATGCAGCAAGATCTTTTGTTGCAAGCCAAATGGAGACTGGCCGCCGCTTATGCGCTGAACGGAAAAACGAAAGCCGCCAATGAACTGGTATTTAATGCCAAGACAACCGTAGAGCCTTATTCGCCTTCGGCCGGAAGTTATGTGTACGGTTCGTACGATCGCGACGAAGCCATGATATTGGAGACCTTATTGCTCATGGGGCGTGAACGGGAAGCATTCACGCAGGCACAAAAGGTTTCAAAGAATTTGTCACGTGAAGATTGGTTCAGCACACAATCCACCGCATTTGCATTAATGGCAATGGGCCGGTTGGCAGAAAAATTATCGGGTACTCTCGACTTCACCTGGACGATATACGGCAAACAACAACCGGCGGTAAAATCGGCTAAGGCCGTATTCGAGAAGGCGTTGTCTGTTGCACCCGGTGGCGGCTCGGTTACTGTAAAAAACAATGGTAAGGGAGCTTTGAATGTGGACTTGATAACCAAAACACAACTACTGAACGATACCCTGCCGGCCTTGTCAAACAACCTGCGCCTTGACGTAAAGTATACGGATATGAACGGAACAGCTATTGCCCCCGAAGCCCTGAAACAAGGCAGCGACTTTATGGCAGTGGTCACCGTAGCCAACATCAGCGGCACTACCGACTATTCGGATATTGCCCTGACTCACATCATACCATCGGGTTGGGAAATATACAATGAGCGCATGACAACCGATCCGGAAAAGGCCAACAGTGCAGATAGCAACAACAGCTATTCCTACCGGGATATCCGCGATGACCGTGTACTGACCTATTTCAACCTGAAACGAGGACAGTATAAAACATTCACCGTACGGCTGCAAGCCACCTATGCAGGTACATTCGTACTACCGGCTATCCAGTGCGAAGCAATGTATGATGCCGGAGCACAGGCGAGAACACGGGCCGGCAAAGTAATCGTCGAACGGTAAAAACTGTAAATAAACGCAGGCAAGAGACAGGAATGAAAAGATGGAAAAAGAAAAAAAACCGGATAATCGGAGGGGGTATTGCCCTTCTGATTGTCTGGTATATCTTTTGCCTTCCCCGGCAACTGTTTCATGTGCCCTACTCTACCGTTGTAGCCGACCGTCACCATGAACTGCTCGGTGCCCGCATCGCTCCGGACGGACAATGGCGCTTTCCTCCACGCACCACCACACCGGAAAAGATTAAAACCTGCCTTTTAGCATTCGAAGACAATCATTTCTATTGGCACTGGGGAGTAGACCCGTTGGCAACCGGCAGGGCCATCTATCAGAACCTAAAAGCCGGTCGCATCATCAGTGGAGGAAGTACGCTTACGATGCAAACGATTCGCCTTGCCCGGAATAAGCCACGCACGTTCACAGAGAAATTTATCGAAATGATATGGGCCACCCGGTTGGAGTTCCGTTATTCCAAAGAAAAGATACTCTCTTTATATATCTCCCACGCCCCTTTCGGAGGAAACGTAGTGGGGCTGGATGCTGCTGCCTGGCGATACTTCGGGCATGCAGCAGAAGACTTGTCGTGGGCCGAAGCGGCCATGCTCGCCGTACTTCCCAATTC
>OHTB01001484.1_pt1 | contig 10008 bp, 9 predicted proteins | sample 1578771 | NCBI WGS metagenome assembly OHTB01 (sample SAMEA3879516, study PRJEB24766) | human gut metagenome | biome: human-associated habitat; feature: feces | place: USA | collected 1985/1987 | reverse complement strand
CGTTTATCTTGATCGATCCGATTACGAATAATACGTCCGCCGTGGGTATGATCATCGACCGTGTGGACGCTAAAGATATGGTGACGGAAGACGCTTTGGCTACCTTGAACCTCCCGGAGATGGGAATCGGAGAGGAGCATTATGAGGCGATCCGTAAGGTTTGTGAGGAGTTGGGCCGGCAGGGCGTATCTGTGAAATGTATAACGGAAAAACGATAGGATATGGGATTGTTGGAGTTTGATAAGCTACCGATCAATACGTTGGTCGGGGCGGATTGGGATACGTTCAGGAAGGTGACGGCCCGGCAGCAGATAGACAAGGGCTTTAAGGGTAAGTATCGCCTTACGACCGGTGTTTGCCGCCTGTTGAGCGCCTTGAAGCCGATCGAGGATAGCCGGTTCAAGAAATTGGCCGATAAGCCGCTCGAGATGGACCCCTTGTTTATCTTGGGGCATTGGCGGAGTGGTACGACTTTTGTTCATAACATCTTCGCCTGCGATAAGCATTTCGGTTATACCACGACGTACCAGACGGTATTCCCGCACCTGATGCTCTGGGGGCAGCCTTTCTTCAAGAAGAACATGGCTTTCTTGATGCCGGATAAGCGTCCGACCGATAATATGGAGTTGAAGGTGGATCTTCCGCAAGAGGAGGAGTTCGCCTTGTCGAACATGATGCCTTATACATATTATAATTTCTGGTTCCTGCCGAAATATCAGCAGGAGTATGCCGATAAGTATCTTTTGTTTGATGATATAACGGATGCCGAATTGAAGGTGTTTGAAGAGGTGTTCACGAAGTTGATTAAGATTTCTTTGTGGAATACCCAGGGAACTCAATTCCTTAGCAAGAATCCTCCGCATACCGGAAGGGTGAAGGAACTGGTGAAGATGTTCCCGAATGCTAAGTTTATCTACCTGATGCGTAATCCGTATACCGTATTCGAATCTACACGCAGTTTCTTTACAAATACGATTCAACCGTTGAAGTTGCAGGATGTCAGCAATGAACAATTAGAGGAAAATGTCCTTTCTATCTATGCAAAACTTTATCATAAGTATGAATCGGATAAGAAATTTATTCCGGAAGGTAACTTGATGGAAGTGAAATTTGAAGATTTCGAAGCGGATGCGATGGGAATGACGGAGAATATTTATCAGTCTCTTTCTATCCCTGGATTTACCGAAGCACGTACTGATATAGAAAAATATGTGGGCGGAAAGAAGGGATATAAGAAGAATAAGTATAAATATGACGACCGTACGATTCGTTTGGTAGAAGAGAACTGGGATTTTGCTTTGAAACAATGGGATTATAATTTATAAGAAGAAAAAGAAAGGAAAAGTATTGATGATTCAGAAAAGCGTTCATCGCCTGTTGATGACAGGTTTCGTTGCATTTATTTCTTCCTTGTCTTTGATGGCGCAACATAAAGTTGAAATGCTTCCTTTTGGGGACATGGATCAATGGGTGGACCGTCAGATAAAGGAATCGAGCATTATCGGTGGGAATACAAAGAATGTATATGCGATAGGGCCGACGACGGTAATTAAGGGAGATCAGGTTTATAAGAATATGGGCGGATCGCCTTGGGCTACTTCAAATGTGATGGCGAAAGTTGCTGGTATTACGAAAACTAATACTTCGGTATTCCCGGAGAAGCGGGGAGATGGATATTGCGCCCGTTTGGATACGCGCATGGAGAGTGTGAAAGTGTTGGGACTGGTTAATATTACGGTGTTGGCGGCTGGCTCTGTCTTTACCGGTTCGGTGCATGAACCGATTAAGGGTACTAAAAATCCACAGAAAATGTTGCAGACCGGTATTCCGTTTACCAAAAAGCCGGTGGCTCTTCAGTTTGACTATAAAGTGAAGATGTCCGACCGGGAGAATCGTATTCGCGCTACCGGTTTCAGTAAGATTACGGATGTTCCCGGAAAAGATTATCCGGCAGCTATTCTGCTTCTGCAAAAACGTTGGGAAGATGCCAATGGAAATGTGTATGCAAAACGGATAGGGACTATGGTGACTTATTACTATCATTCTACAGACTGGAAAAATAATGCGACCTATGAAATTATGTACGGTGACATCACGAATCGTCCGGAATATAAGTCGCACATGATGCGTTTGCAGGCGACTGAAAGTTATACGGTGAACAGTAAGGGTGAAAGCGTGCCTATTCATGAAGTGGTCTGGGGAGATGAAAATGATGTTCCGACTCATATGTGTCTTCAGTTCACGTCCAGTCATGGAGGAGCCTATATCGGTTCTCCGGGAAATACACTGTGGATTGACAATGTAAAACTGGTATATTAACTAAAGTATATAGACAAAGAATAGAAATAGTCAGTGATCTAATTTCATCACTGACTATTTTTTTTTGTTTTAATTCTTCCACAACAAACCCCTTCAGATGCCTTCTGAAGTTATATTACACTTTTATCGCTCTATAAAATTCTATGAATGAATGAAAATTTACGTGTTTTTTTGTTTGTGTTATATTAAATATCTATATTTGCACTAATTTTAGAAGAAAGGATGACGTTTATTGTCTCTTAGTCAGGTGTGGAACATTTGGGTTGTGTATCTAGCCTGTAAGACAATTGAAATATATTATTTACTAAAATAAATTGAGATGAAAAAGGGTTTATTGTTTATTTTATTGGCAGCAGTCTCAGTATGTCTGCCTGCACAAGAAAAAGAAAATGCAGCAAAGAGTTATAGAGTGGAAACAAATCGCTTTGGTGCTAACTGGTTTATTAGTGGTGGCGTTGGCGCACAAATGTATTTTGGTGACAATGATGGTAAAGCTGACTTCGGAAAACGTCTTGCTCCGGCACTTGACATTGCTGTAGGTAAGTGGTTTACTCCGGGTATCGGATTACGTGTAGCTTACAACGGGCTTCAGGCTAAAGGTGCTACTCCTAATGCTAATGGTCCGCTTGTAGACGGAGGACAGTATTCTAATGGCTACTACAAAGAAAAGTGGAATGTGATGAACTTCCATGGAGATGTAATGCTGAATCTTTCCAATATGATTTGTGGTTATAGAGAAGATCGTCTGTATTCATTCATTCCTTATGCAGGAGCTGGATTTGTACATTCAGGAAAAGGCGCAGGTTATGACGAACTGGGTATCAATGCCGGTTTGATCAACCGTTTCCGTTTGTCTTCTGCTTTGGATCTTAACGTTGAATTGCGTGGACTTTTGATGAAAGGCGCATTCGGCAATTCAGGTCCTGAAGGATTGGCTGGTCTGACTGTAGGTGTTACTTACAAGTTTAAGAAACGTGGTTGGGATGCTGTTCCTACTGTACCAATGGTTCCGGAAAGCCAGTTGAACGACATGAGAGACAGAGTGAACGCTTTGAAGGGTGAAAACGAATCTTTGAAACGTGACTTGGTTGAAGCTCGTAACAAGAAACCTGAAGTGATCGTTAAGAAAGAAGCTGGATTCGTTCCACGTCTGGTTGTTGTATTCAATATCGGAAAGAGTAACATCAGCAAGAGAGAATACATGAATATTGAAGCTATGGCTAAGGGTATCAAAGCAACTGATAAAGTGTTTACTATAACAGGATATGCTGATAAGGGTACTGGTTCTGCTGAATACAACATGAAGTTGAGTAAGAAGAGAGCTGAAGCTGTTCGTGACCTGATGGTTAATGAATTTGGTGTTCCTGCTTCTCAATTGAAGGTTGATTACAAGGGTGGTGTAGGCAACATGTTCTATGATGATGCTAAGTTAAGCCGTGTAGCTATTGTTGAAGAATAATATACATTTGAAATAATAGAATAAAAGAGACGTTTCCTTTCACGGGAAGCGTCTTTTTTGTATTTTTGTACCCCATGAGCAGAATAGTAGCAATAGATTATGGTAGAAAGCGTACTGGGATAGCTGTGAGCGATACAATGCAGCTGATTGCAAATGGATTGACGACGGTGCCTACGCATGAACTTCTGAACTTTATCGGTGAATATATAGCTAAAGAACCGGTGGAGCGGATTATTATTGGATTGCCCAAGCAAATGAATAATGAGGTTTCGGAGAATATGAAGAATATAGAGCCTTTTGTTCGTTCGCTGAAAAAGTGTTATCCGGACCTTCCGGTCGAATATGTGGATGAACGTTTCACTTCTGTTCTTGCACACCGTACTATGCTGGAGGCAGGTTTGAAGAAAAAAGACCGCCAAAACAAGGCATTGGTGGACGAAATAAGTGCTACTATTATTTTGCAAACATATTTGGAGAGTAAACGTTTTTAGTATAGGACATAGAATAACTTAATTTTTTAGTAGAGTATAAAAGTATGATTTTACCTATTTATGTATATGGTCAACCTGTATTGAGAAAGGTTGCAGAGGACATAACACCGGATTATCCGAATCTGAAAGAGTTGATTGAGAACATGTTCGAAACAATGGTACATGCGGACGGCGTAGGATTGGCTGCTCCACAGATCGGTTTGCCTATTCGCGTGGTTACGATTACATTGGATCCGCTTTCGGAGGAATATCCTGAATTTAAAGACTTTAATAAGGCTTATATCAATCCCCACATTCTGGAAGTAGGGGGTGAAGAAGTGAGTATGGAAGAGGGATGCTTAAGCCTTCCCGGTATTCACGAAACAGTGAAAAGGGGTGATAAAATTCGCGTGAAATATATGGACGAGAATTTTGTGGAGCATGAAGAAGAGGTGGAAGGTTATCTGGCTCGGGTGATGCAACATGAGTTCGATCATTTGGATGGTAAGATGTTCATTGACCATATCTCACCGCTTCGTAAGCAGATGATTAAAGGAAAGCTGAATACGATGTTGAAGGGAAAAGCGCGCAGTTCATATAAGATGAAACAGGTGAAATAAAGATAAAAAACGTTTATATCCCTGTTAAGTAAGCGAAAAGCATTATTTTTGCTTCGTTTACAAGCATAAAATATCAATGGTAAAAAGAATCTTAACAGTTTTATTACTGTTCCCAACGCTGGTGTGTGCTCAAATAAATACGGATCGGGTGATGACTATTGCCCGAAACGCTCTTTATTTTGAGGACTATGTACTTTCTATTCAGTATTTTAACCAGGTTATTAACGCTAAGCCTTATCTGTATGAACCTTATTTCTTCAGGGCATTGGCTAAACTGAATCTGGAGGATTTTCAGGGTGCTGAAGCAGACTGTGATGCAGCTATCCAACGCAATCCATTTGTGGTGGGTGCTTATCAGATTCGTGGTTTGGCAAGGATTCGTCAGAGTAAATTTGATGGAGCGATTGAGGATTATAAGAAAGCATTGCATTATGATCCGGAGAATATTACTTTATGGCATAACCTGACATTATCTCATATCCAGAAGAAGGATTATAATGCTGCGAAAGAGGATTTGGAAAGCTTGTTGAAGGTGTCTCCACGCTATACCCGTGCTTATTTGATGAGGGGGGAAGTGTCTTTACAACAGAAAGATACGATTGCTGCCTTGAATGACTTCAATAAGGCGCTTGAACTGGATAAATATGATCCGGATGCTTGGGCTGCAAGAGCGATTGTTAAATTACAACAGGCTAAGTATGCGGAAGCGGAAGCGGATTTCAACCGTGCTATTCCGTTGAGTGCTAAGAATGCTGGAAATTATATAAACCGTGCATTGGCTCGTTTTCATCAGAATAATTTAAGAGGTGCCATGAGCGATTATGATCTGGCATTGGATATTGATCCGAATAACTTTATCGGTCATTATAACCGCGGTTTGTTACGTGCACAGGTAGGAGATGATAACCGGGCTATCGAAGACTTCGACTTTGTTATCAAGATGGAGCCGGATAATATGATGGCTGTCTTTAACCGTGGTTTGCTGCGTGCGCAAACGGGTGATTATCGCGGGGCTATACAAGATTACACAACTGTTATCAATCAGTATCCGAACTTCCTGGCCGGATACTATCAGCGTTCGGAAGCTCGCAGAAAGATTGGAGATAAGAAGGGTGCGGAGCAGGATGAATTTAAAGTCATGAAGGCGCAGATCGACAAGCAGAACGGTGTGACGAACAAAGATGTAGCACAGAACAAGGATAAGGAAAATGATGAGGAAGGCGGAGAGAAGACCCGTAAGAAATCCGATAAGAATATGAATAACTATCGTAAGATAGTGATTGCGGATGATTCTGAAGCCGAACAACGCTATACAAGTGATTATCGTGGTCGTGTGCAGGATAAGAATGTAAATATAACGCTGGAACCGATGTTCGCTTTGACTTATTATGAGAAGATGAGTGACGTGAAACGTTCGGTGAACTTCCACAAATATATTGAAGACTTGAACCGTACGGGTATACTTCCGAAACGTCTTCGTATCACAAATATGGAAGCTCCATTGACGGAAGAACAGGTGAAGGTGCATTTTGCCTTGATTGATACACACACATCGGCGATTGTGGAAGATGACAAGAATGCTTCGAAACGTTTTGCCCGTGCGATTGATTTTTATCTGGTGCAGGACTTCTCGAGTGCGGTTTCTGATTTGACCCAGACGATCTTGCTGGATGGTGATTTCTTCCCGGCATATTTTATGCGTGCATTGATTCGTTGTAAACAGTTGGAATATCAGAAGGCTGAACAAGCTGTCGAAACAGATGTTGTTCCTGGCGATAATAAGCGTAAAGAGATTACCGCGGTAGATTATGAGGTGGTGAGAAAAGATTTGGATAAGGTGATTAATCTGGCTCCGGACTTTGTGTACGCATATTATAATCGTGCTAATGTTTCTGCCATGTTGAAAGATTACCGTGCCGCAATTATTGACTACGATAAGGCGATCGAGCTAAATCCTGATTTTGCGGATGCTTATTTCAATCGTGGACTGACTCACATTTTCTTAGGAAATAATAAGCTGGGCATTTCAGATTTGAGTAAAGCCGGTGAGTTGGGGATTGTTTCTGCTTATAATGTTATCAAACGTTTTACAGATCAATCGGAATAACATTTTTTTGATAAAAAATAGAAAACTCAAAAGATTTAGTTACTTTTGCGTTCAAATTATGAAAATATAACATCATCATATTATGATAAAGATAACATTTCCCGATGGCTCCGTTCGTGAGTATAACGAAGGAGTGAACGGTTTACAGATTGCTGAAAGTATCAGCTCGCGTCTGGCACAGGAAGTGCTGGCATGTGGCGTGAACGGCGAGACTTATGATTTAGGACGTCCTATTAATGAAGATGCTAATTTCGTTCTTTATAAATGGGATGATGAAGAAGGTAAACATGCGTTTTGGCATACAAGTGCACACTTGCTGGCGGAAGCTTTGCAGGAACTTTATCCGGGTATCCAGTTTGGTATCGGACCGGCTATCGAAAACGGTTTCTACTATGATGTGGATCCGGGAGAAGCTGTGATTAAAGAAAGTGACCTGCCTGTCATCGAAGCAAAGATGCTTGAATTGTCGGCAAAGAAAGAAGCGGTAGTCAGAGAAAGTATTTCGAAGACGGACGCTCTGAAAATGTTTGGCGACCGTGGCGAAACGTATAAATGTGAATTGATCTCAGAACTGGAAGACGGACATATTACTACCTACACCCAGGGTGCGTTTACTGACCTTTGCCGTGGTCCTCACTTGATGACGACTGCGCCGATCAAGGCCATCAAGCTGACAACTGTTGCCGGTGCTTACTGGCGAGGTCACGAAGACCGTAAGATGCTGACCCGTATCTATGGTATCACATTCCCGAAAAAGAAAATGCTGGATGAATATCTGGTGTTGCTGGAAGAAGCCAAGAAACGTGACCACCGTAAGATCGGTAAGGAAATGCAGTTGTTCATGTTCTCTGAAACAGTAGGTAAGGGGCTTCCGATGTGGTTGCCGAAAGGTACTGCACTGCGTTTGCGTCTGCAAGAGTTCTTGCGTCGTATCCAAGCTCGTTATAATTATCAAGAGGTAATGTGTCCGCCGATCGGTAATAAATTATTGTATATTACCTCCGGCCACTACGCTAAATACGGAAAGGATTCTTTCCAACCGATCCATACACCTGAGGAGGGTGAGGAATACTTCTTGAAACCGATGAACTGTCCTCATCACTGTATGATCTATAAAAACTCTCCTCGTTCGTATAAGGACCTGCCGTTGCGTCTCGCTGAGTTCGGTACGGTTTGCCGGTATGAGCAGAGCGGAGAGTTGCACGGATTGACCCGTGTACGTAGCTTTACACAGGATGATGCTCATATTTTCTGCCGCCCCGATCAAGTAAAGCAGGAATTCTTGAACGTAATGGACATCATCTCGATCGTATTCAAGACGATGAATTTCGAGAACTTCGAGGCTCAGATCTCCTTGCGTGACAAGGTGAACCGTGAGAAATATATCGGTAGCGACGAGAATTGGGAGAAGGCTGAGCAAGCGATTGTAGAGGCTTGTGAGGAAAAAGGCTTGAAAGCTAAGATCGAATATGGAGAGGCCGCTTTCTACGGTCCGAAACTCGACTTCATGGTGAAAGACGCTATCGGCCGCCGTTGGCAGTTAGGTACGATTCAGGTAGACTATAACTTACCGGAACGTTTCCAATTGGAATATACGGGTGCCGACAACCAGAAGCACCGTCCGGTTATGATCCACCGTGCGCCGTTCGGTTCCATGGAACGGTTCGTTGCCGTATTGATCGAGCACACCGCCGGAAAGTTCCCGTTGTGGTTGACTCCGGAGCAGGTATGTATCATGCCGATCAGCGAGAAGTTTAATGATTACGCTTGGCAAATCGCACGTGAGTTAGGTAATCAGGAAATCCGTGCTATCGTAGATGACCGAAATGAGAAGATCGGTCGTAAAATTCGTGACAATGAATTGAAAAGAATCCCTTATATGCTCATCGTTGGAGAAAAAGAAGCAGAAAATGGTGAAGTTTCTGTAAGAAAACAGGGCGAAGGTGATAAAGGTTCGATGAAAATTGCTACCTTTGCAGCGCTTTTGAATGGCGAGGTAGAGGAAATGATGAATCGCTGGCAAAAAAGTAATGATTAAATAACTAATAACGAGGAGAATAAATCTTTTTGAATGAAGAATGACAATCTGAAAGAACAGTATAGAATCAACGAACGTATTCGTGTTCGTGAAGTTCGTTTAGTAGGTGACAATATTGAGACGGGTGTTTATCCGATCGCTCAAGCGCTGAAAATAGCGGAAGAGCAGGGGATGGATCTAGTCGAGATTTCACCAAATGCTGCGCCCCCCGTTTGTAGAGTAATCGACTACCAGAAATTCCTCTATCAGCAAAAAAAGCGTCAGAAAGAGCAAAAAGCGAAATCTGTGAAAGTGGTCGTGAAGGAGATTCGTTTCGGGCCTCAGACAGATGATCATGATTACAATTTTAAATTGAAGCACGCTAAGGGATTTTTGGAGGAAGGTTCGAAGGTTAAAGCCTACGTGTTCTTTAAAGGCCGTTCTATCCTTTTCAAGGAACAGGGAGAAGTCCTGCTGCTTCGTTTTGCCAACGATTTGGAGGATTATGGAAAAGTAGAGCAGTTGCCGGTATTGGAGGGAAAACGTATGATTATCATGCTTACTCCGAAGAAAGCGGGCACTGGCTCAGCCCCGGCTACGGCCGCAGCTCCGAAAGTTGTAAAGAAAGTGATCACGGCACCTAAGCCTAAAAGCGAGGGTGATAAGAAAACAGAAGAATAAAATCCGTCCCTGATAGAAGGGAGGTTAAGTTTAATAATTAAAATATAATTGGAAAATGCCTAAGATGAAGACTAATTCCGGTGCCAAAAAGAGGTTCGCCCTTACCGGATCAGGAAAGATCAAAAGAAAACACGCTTTTAAGAGTCATATCTTAACAAAGAAGACTAAGAAGCAAAAGAGAAATCTTACTCACACGGGTTTGGTAGCTAGTGTTGACGTAAGCAACGTAAAGCAGATGCTTTGCATGAAGTAATCTTTATTCATTAAGCGAGTTTTATAACGATTTTTATTAACCGAATGCATTAGCAATCAAGTTCATCCTAAGAGATGACGCT
>OHTB01001483.1_pt1 | contig 10012 bp, 10 predicted proteins | sample 1578771 | NCBI WGS metagenome assembly OHTB01 (sample SAMEA3879516, study PRJEB24766) | human gut metagenome | biome: human-associated habitat; feature: feces | place: USA | collected 1985/1987 | reverse complement strand
CCCCATGCGCGGTACCGCTGCCGACATGCAGATCGCCGAGAACCTGGCCCTCGCCAAGCGTCGCGGCCAGCGTCGCGGCCTTTCGTGGGGCGTCACCAAGGCCGAGAAAGATGAGTACGTTGAGCTGCTCAAGCGCCTGGACCTTGGTCTGGACACGCGTCTCAACGCCAAGGTCGGCCTGCTCTCGGGCGGCCAGCGCCAGGCACTCACCCTGCTGATGGCCACGCTCACCAGGCCGCGCCTGCTGCTGCTCGACGAGCACACTGCGGCCCTCGACCCCAAGACGGCATCGAAGGTGCTCAATCTGACCGAAGAGATCGTCGACGAGCACCACCTGACCACGCTCATGGTCACGCATAACATGAATGACGCCATCCGTCTGGGCAATCGCCTGATCATGATGCACGAGGGCCACGTAATCTACGACGTGGCGGGCGATGAGAAGAAGTCGCTCACCGTCGCCGACCTGCTGCAGAAGTTCGAGGAGGTCTCGGGCGGCGAGCTCGCCAACGACCGCATGCTGCTGAGCTAAACCTACCAAAAAGGGACAGGTTTATTTTGACAGGTTTTACCTGCGCAAACGTCAAAACCGCCGCAAAGGGACAGACGCCCTTGCGGCGGTTTTCGCATATTATGTCGATAATCCGATATTCAACCAGACATTCTGGCTAAGGACTAAGGAAACTGCCATGAAAAGACTCCCCCGCCTTGCGTTAGCCGCCGCGTTGTTTGCCGGCGCGCTCGCAGGCATCCCAAGCCTCGCTTTCGCAGGAAACCTGCCCGCCGCTATTGATGGCTCGGTGACCGTCATGCACACCAACGACATCCACGGCAGCTACAAGTACAGTTACAACGAAAGCAAGGGCACCGGCACGGTGGGCTTTGATGGACTGGCGGTTCTCTATAGCGCCCAAAGCAGCGCCCCCGATCTTTTGCTCGATGCGGGCGATACCTTCCACGGGCAGTCCTTTGCCACCATGAGCGAGGGCAAGAGCATCGCCGAGCTCATGGACACCTTCTATGTAGACGGCTACGACGCGACCACGCCGGGCAACTACGACTGGAGCTACGGTGCGGACAAACTCCGCACCATGACCGGCTACAGCACCACCGGCACGCCCTTCGCCATGCTCTGCGCGAACGCAAAGTCTACGAGCGGCGTATGGAGTTCGAGCATCACCAAGACACTCGATCGCACCTGGGAGGATAGCGAAGATCACTCCACATTCGACTACAAAATCAAGGTCGGCGTCGTCGGAGCCATGGATGAGTCGCTAGGTTCCTCGCTGCGCGCGGACCTGGTCGCGGGCACCAGCTTCTCGAGTGCCGCGAACGCCATCAATGCCGAGGCAGAGCAGCTGCGCAAGGAGGGCTGCGATGTTGTTGTGTGTATCGCGCACACGCTCGACGCAAAGACCTTTGCCACACGGCTCCGTGGCGTCGATGCCCTTATCGCAGGCCACGAGCACATCAACCTTAACGAGAAGGTGACGGGAGCCGACGGCAAGACGATCCACGTTGTCGAGGCAGGCAGCGCCTTTGCCGAGGTGGGGCTGCTTTCCATTCCGTACAAATACGACACGAATGGCACCGAGACGACCGACGATGACACGGTCACGATCCCTACAGACGGCAGCGACGAGAAGCTCTACACCGCCAAGAACGTCAACGACCTTTTGGCAGACCCCGACAAGGGTTCCGACTACCAAAGCCGCCTTGAAGACGTCCGCAACAAGATCAAGCCGCTCGACGAGGCCTTTGAAAACGAATCGAACAAGGTGCTCGGCACATCCACCACCAACTATTTCTACGGCGAGGACGCCGCAGGCACGCATGGTTGGGAAATGGTGCGCACCACCGATTTCCGCCCCAGCAAGGAGGGCGACACCACCAAGGCCCAGACCATCGGCCACGTGATTTGCGGCTCCTATCTTGCCCTGACGGGCGCGGACCTCGCTATCGAAAACGCTGGCGGCATCCGCGGCGGCATCGCGGCGGGCAACGTGACCGCCGGCAACGTCATCGCCGTCTCGCCCTACGCCAACACCGTGGAGACCTGGACCATGACCGGCGCGGACTTCCTCGCAGCGCTCGAGCACTCGCTGCAGATCAGCGATGATTGCAACGACAGCTACGAGCTTCAGCAGGCTTATGTGGCGGCCGGTCACACCGAGCAGGAGGCGCAAGACAAGTACAAGTGGCGCGATGACTCTGGCAGCGTTCTCTCCTTTGGCGGCATCAACGTGACGATTGATTGGACGCAGCCCGAAGGCAAGCGCATTGTGAGTGCCACACTTACCAAGGACGGCAGCACGCTCGACCCCGCCAAGGCCTATACCGTCGCCACCAACAACTACATCATCACCAACACGACCGACTTCCCCACCTTCGCAAACGCCACCAAGCACACCGAGTGGGGTACCTGCGAGTCAGCGCTAAGGGCGCTGATCGGGCAGAACAGCTGGGAGAGCAAGATGGCCTCGCTCGCGGGCACCATCAGCTTCGGCTCCGCTGCCGTGGACCCCACGCCCACACCGGCCCCGATGCCTAAGCCCTCGCCTAAGACGGACACGACGACCACGAAGGTCATCACCAAGACGACGACCGGTAAGCTCGCCGCAACGGGAGACCGCACGCTGGCAGTAGTTGGCGCGCGCCTTATCGGCGGCATCATCGTCATCATGCTCGGCATTAGCTGGAAGCGTCGACGCTAAGCTACACCGCCGGGCCTTACAGCCCCGCCGCGTAAACCTTATATCGAGCACAGAAGCCCGTCCGAATTTGATCGGACGGGCTTCTTGGTGGGTATCATGGTTGAACGATCATTAGGAGGTTTTCTCTACATGGAATTGTTTGAGCCGATTCTTCATTTCTTTGAGCAACGGTGGGTCCACGACATCATCTGGGCCGTCATCTTGGCGATAGGCACCGCCGTCGCCGCCAAGGTCGTATCCAAGACCCTGAACCACCTGCTTAACCGAGACGATAACCCGCTTCCGGCATCGAGTATCTTCATCAACATCGCGCGTGCCGTCATCTGGATGATCGGCGGCAGCTTTATCCTCGACAACTGCTTTGGCATTAACGCAAACGCCCTCGTCGCCGCTCTTGGCGTCGGCGGCATCGCCATCTCGCTGGGCTTTCAGGACACGCTGTCAAACCTTATCGGCGGCATGCAGGTGACGTTTATGGGCATCATCAAGCCCGGCGACAATATCGAAGTCGGCGGCGTATCCGGCGTTGTCCAAGACATCACTTGGCGCCATACAACGATTGAGGATGCCTGTGGGCAGACCATCATCGTCCCCAACTCAAATATCTCCAAGAACACGCTCATGCCCTTTGGGCGTGTGGCTGTGCCCGTTGCCGTAAAGGACACGTCCAAGTGGGCCTCGCTCGACGCACTGGCAGACGAGCTGACCAGCGCCACCAAGACCGCCGTGCTTCCCATCTCGGGTTTTGACAAAGAGCCCTACGTACTCTTTAGCGAAATCGGCGACTTTGGCATCAAAGGAAAGATCATCTTTATCGTCAGCGACGACAGCACTACTTTCACGGCAGCCGACGCCTGCATCCGCGCCATCGCCCCCATCATCGCCTAAACCACCGCAAAGGGGACAGGCATCTTTGTAGTGGTTTTCATTCGTGGTACCATGGTTCATATCGTTGTTTAAACGACTAAGGGAGTAGACACCATGGAAGAGGCCTATCGTCAAGCACGCAAGCGCGGCGAGCAGGGACGCCGTCGCGCCATCAGCCAAAGCGAGCACCCATACCTTACGGACCTCGATAGCTTGGTTGCTCAGCTCCCCTTAGGTCAGCGAGAGAATGTCGGCCTAAGGGATATTCCGCTCGAAATGGTCGTCGGCACGGTCACCAAAGGCCGTCAGTCCGCCTTTTCGTGTAACTTTATGCCCCTGCTTCCGTTTAACACCGAGTTCGCCCGCAAGTGGTCCAACCTCTACGACATCCAGGTAACCGAGGGCTATCGCGACCCCATCATCGTCACCGAGTTTATGCATCGGTTCTATGTCCAGGAAGGCAACAAACGCGTCAGTGTCCTCAAATTCCTAGACGCCCCGACGATTTCGGCCAAGGTCACCCGTCTTTACCCCGGCACATGGGATTCCGTCGAAAGCCGCCTGTACGGTGAGTTCTGCGCGTTTTGGCGCGTCTGCCCCCTATACGAGATCGAGTTCTCGCGTGAGGGAAGCTACGAAACGCTCGCCAAGATGCTCGGTCAGAACCTTATCGAAAAATGGCCGCAGAAAAAGGTCGACTACCTGCGCCACACCTTCCTGCTCTTTAAGCGCGCCTACCTTCGCGCAGGCGGCGACCACCTGGACATTACGCCTGCCGACGCCATGCTCGTGTACCTCAATGTGTACAACCAGGACCGTCTGCTGGATACGCCAACGGATATCGTCGTAAACCGCCTGTGCAAGATTTGGCGCGAGCTGGTCATTGCCGGCAAAAATGACGAGGACAAGGTCGATCTTGTCGAAGCGCCGAGCGTCGATGAGGAGGAGTCGCCCGCCAAGTCCACCTCCGGCGTGCTCAACTTCTTTATGGGCAAGACTGTCTATTCCGCGGCCAACCCCCTGCGTATCGCCTTTATCCATGAGTTCCCCTGTGCGACGTCGAGCTGGGACAGTCTGCACGACCAAGGACGTCAGTATCTCGATGAGCACTTTGGCGGTATCGTGCGCACCGAGGCGTTTGAGGACTGTCACGATCCGGATGTGTTCTACGCCGCCGTGGAAACGGCTGTCAAACATGGAGCAAACGTCATCTTCTCGACCTCGCACCGCCTAATGGAAAATACGCTCAGGGCTGCCGTTGAGTATCCCCAGGTGCGATTCCTCAACTGCTCTATCGGCCTTCCCCACCAAAGCGTACGCTCGTATTTTGGAAAGATGTACGAGGCAAAGTTTCTGCTGGGCGCCCTTGCCGCCAGCATGGCGGACAACCATCGCATCGGCTACCACGCGTCGGTCTTCGCATCCGGCGCGCTCAGCGAGATCAATGCCTTTGCCATCGGTGCCTCGCTGCTCGACCCCCGCGCGCAAATTATCCTCACCTGGGGCGATGTGCCCGCCGGCGGTCTTGCCGAGGCCATGTGCCGCGAAGGCGTGAGCGTCATGACCGGCGCTGACATGTCAAAGTCGCTCGAAGACCCTACGGCCTACGGACTCCACCGCCTGGTCGATGGCAAGGTTACCGGCATCGCCATGCCGGTATGGAACTGGGGCCGTTACTACGAGCTCATCGTTCGCAGCCTTCTGCACGGCACGTGGGACGAGACCAGCGATGACAACCAAGTGCGCGCCGTCAACTACTGGTACGGCATGAGCTCCGGCGTTATCGACATCCGTTACGCTCCGGGCCTACCCTACCAGACGCGCAAACTCGTGCAGTTGCTCCGCAACGGCATTGTCGAGGGATCCATCAACCCCTTTGGCGGCGAGCTCCACAGCCAGAACGGCGTGGTACAGATCGAAGGCTTCCCTCCGCTGCCGAGCACGCAGATTGTCGAGATGAATTGGCTGGCGGATAACGTGGTAGGCACCATTCCGCAGCTCGACGATGAGCCGAAAGTCCCTGCCCTATGAAAATCCTTGCCATAGCCGATACCGAAGAACGATGCCTTTGGGAGTGCTTTCGCAAGGAACGCTTTGAGGGAGTCGACCTGATTTTGTCCGCCGGCGATCTGGACCCGGACTATCTTGAGTTTTTGGTTACGGTCATCAACAAGCCGCTCATCTACGTGCGCGGCAATCACGATGATCGCTACGCACGTCATGCACCGGGCGGATGTATCTGCGTGGAAGACAGCGTGTACACGTACCGAGGGATTCGCATTGCGGGCCTTGGCGGGTCCATGCGTTATCGCGACGGCGCTAACATGTACACCGAACGCGAGATGTCCAAGCGCATGCGTAAGCTGTCGCGTAAGGTTAGGATGGTCGGCGGGTATGGGTGATCTGGACGATCTGCCGCATCGAGGGTTTGAGTGCTTTAACACGGCGCTTGAGTCCTGGGGGGCCGACTACATGGTGCATGGGCATGTACACCAAAGCTACGGTTACGATTTTCAGCGCAAGCGGCAGCATGTGTGTGGAACGACGATCATCAACGCCTGCGGCTATACGCAGTTTGAGCTCGACCAGACGCACTACCCCATCCGCGGCTGGCAAGCAGCTTGGCTCAACTCACAAACCATGCGCCGCGAGCTCAAACGCCACGAAGCCATCGAGTCTTCAACAGCCAGAACACCCTGGTAACCACCATAAAGGGGACACTGTCCCCTTTATGGTGGTTTTGACGCGATAGCAAGAAACCCGGTCCTGCACAAGGCAGAACCGGGTTTCTTTAGCAATGCTTGCTGTACTCAGGCAGTAACTAGCAGTTACTCAGCCAGGAAGTCACGCTGGACAGCGGGATCGACCTTGACGCCAGGGCCCATGGTGGAAGACACGGAGATGGACTTGACGTACTTGCCCTTAGCAGAAGAGGGCTTGACGCGCAGAATCTCGGTGTACAGGGCAGCGTAGTTCTCGACGAGCTGCTGCTCAGAGAAGGACTTCTTGCCCAGGGGCACGTGGCAGATGCCGTAGCGGTCGGCGCGGTACTCAACGCGGCCAGCCTTGAGCTCGGAGACCATCTTGGCGACGTCCATGGTCACGGTGCCGAGCTTGGGGTTCGGCATGAGGCCACGGGGACCAAGGATCTTACCGATGCGGCCAACCTTGGCCATCATGTTCGGCGTAGCGATAGCGGCGTCGAAGTTGATCTCGCCCTTCTGAATCTGGGCGACGAGCTCGTCGGAACCGATGATGTCGGCGCCGGCAGCCTCAGCCTCACGGGCCTTCTCGCCCTCGGCGAAGACGGCAACACGAACGGTCTTGCCGGTGCCGTGGGGCAGGGAGATGGAACCGCGGATGTTCTGGTCAGCCTTACGAGTATCGATGCCCAGACGGAAGTGAGCCTCGACGGTCTCGTCGAACTTGGCGGTGTCGAGCTCCTTGATGAGCTTGGCAGCCTGAAGGGGGGTGTAGAGCGTGGCGCGGTCGATCTTCTCGGCAGCGGCGTTATAGCTCTTACCATGCTTAGCCATGTGCATTACCTCCTGTGGTTAAACGGGCGTGAGCCCTCCCACATCGTATCGTGTGCCCTATTGCACACATTTAACGGGCGCCCCGGTCGGAGCACCCGCCGTTACCATAAGAAATCGCTACTCAGCGATGGTGACGCCCATGGAACGGGCGGTACCGGCGATGATCTTCTTGGCGGCGTCAATGTCGTTGGCATTGAGGTCCGGCATCTTGATCTCGGCGATCTTGGTGAGCTGCTCCTGGGAGAGCTGACCAACCTTGTCAGCCTGGGGCTTAGCGGAACCAGACTTGAGGTTCAGCTCCTTCTTGATAAGGTGAGCCGCCGGCGGGGTCTTGGTGATGAAGGAGAAGGACTTGTCCTCGTAGACAGAGATCTCAACGGGGATGATGTCACCCTTCTTGTCCTGCGTCTCGGCGTTAAAGGCCTGGCAGAACTGCATGATGTTCACGCCAGCAGCGCCCAGGGCGGGGCCGACGGGAGGAGCGGGGTTTGCTGCACCAGCAGGAATCTGGAGCTTAATGACGTTGGCAACCTTCTTCTCAGCCATGGTCATTCCTTTCGAATCACGAGTGTGAAGTACTTGCTATATCGTAAGCACGCACGTGTTAGAAGCACTCCTGAGATGAGCAGTCACAGAAGAAGCACGCTCGCGCGAACGGACGAAAACTTAAGCGATGACAGCGACCTGGTTAAAGTCAAGCTCGACCGGCCAAAGATCATCAGCGTGACCTTGAGCTTGCCAGCCTCGGTGTTAACCTCGGAGACCTTGCCATCAAAGTCGGTAAGCGGGCCATCGGTGACGCGGACGGACGTACCGACCTCAATATCAACCGAGGTGCGCTTGGGCGAATCGCCCTTACCGGGACGACGAGTCATCTTGTTGTACTCGTCGCGGGAAAGCGGAGCGGGCTTGCCGTTGCCGCCTAGGAAACCGGTGACGCCAGGCGTGTTACGAACACACGTCCAAGCATCGTCATCCATCTCCATGCGGACCAGGACATAACCCGGGAAGATCTTGGAATCCTTGGTCTCACGCTTGCCACCCTCTTTAATCTCGGTGACGCGCTCCATAGGAATCTCGATATCAAAGATACGGTCCTGCATGCCCATAGTCTCGATGCGATGCTCGAGATCGGACTTAACGCGGTTCTCGTATCCAGAGTAAGTGTGAACGACGTACCAACGCTTAGACATGGTTTAGCCCCTCAATCCAGAGAACAGAGCAAGAGCCTCGCCAAAGCCAGCATCGAGCAGAGCGATGACGACGCCGACGACGATCAGAGAAGCGCAAACAACAACCGAGTAGTTCACGAGCTCCTTCTTATCGGGCCACGTGACACGCTTCATCTCGGACTTGACCGAAGCGAAATACTTCTTGGTGCGGGCGAAGAAACCAGGCTTCTCGTTCTTCTTGGCAGGTGCCGGCTGCTGAGCCTTCTTCTTGTTCTTCTTGTTGGCCATTTGGGTTACCTCCGCGCAATGCGCTTATACATGAGTAAACCGTAAGCCCCCAAGTGGGAGCTTACGGAATAATGACTGGCACGCCAGGAAGGACTCGAACCCTCAACACTCGGTTTTGGAGACCGATGCTCTACCAATTGAACTACTGGCGTATGTGACTAGAGACTAGCGAGTCTCTTTGTGCAGCGTGTGGTGACGGCACCAGGGGCAATACTTCTTGATCTCCATACGATCAGGCATGGTCGACTTGTTCTTGGTGGTCGTATAGTTGCGGCGCTTGCACTCAGTGCACGCAAGAGTAACTAGAGTACGCATGTATCCTGAACCTTTCATTTCCGCCCCGTACGGGCACGAGTTGTTACTTTATCAGCTCCACGTAAGTGCTGTCAATGAAAACCTCGAGTCAATTGGTTCTCGGTGGATCCATTCATATTTGGAACACATCAATGAAGCCATCGAGAGCTAATCGACGGTGCATCCAGGACCATTATCGATCCTCTCGACACCAGCAACGGCTCAATATCCATTGCAGAAAAGAACCCGGCACCCATATAAGTGCCGGGTTCTCTAAGTCAGCTATATCAAAGAGCTAATTTACTCAATGATCGTGGAGACGATGCCCGAACCGACGGTGTGGCCACCCTCGCGGATAGCGAAGCGCAGGCCCTCCTCCATGGCGATCGGGTGGATGAGGTCGCCCTCGATGGTGATGTGGTCACCAGGCATAGCCATCTCGGTGCCCTCGGGGAGCTTGACCGTACCGGTAACGTCGGTGGTACGGAAGTAGAACTGAGGACGATAACCATCGAAGAACGGGGTGTGACGGCCGCCCTCCTCCTTGGTCAGAACGTAGATCTCGCCGGTGAACTTGGTGTGCGGGGTAACCGAACCGGGCTTGCAGAGAACCTGGCCGCGCTCGATGTCCTCACGCTTGATGCCGCGGAGCAGCAGACCGACGTTGTCGCCAGCCTCGCAGAAGTCCATGGACTTACGGAACATCTCGATACCGGTAACGACGGTGTTCTGGGTATCCTTGATGCCGACGATCTCGACGGGCTCGTTGAGCTTGAGCTCACCGCGCTCGACACGGCCAGTAGCAACGGTACCACGGCCGGAGATGGTCATAACGTCCTCAACGGCCATCAGGAACGGGAGGTCGTTGTTACGAGCAGGCGTCGGGATGTACTCGTCGACGGCCTTCATGAGCTCGCGAATGGCGTCCATCCACTTGGCGTCGCCCTCGAGAGCGCCCAGAGCGGAGCCACGGATGACGGGGATGTCGTCGCCGGGGAAATCGTACTCGGAGAGGAGCTCACGGGTCTCCATCTCGACGAGGTCGATGAGCTCGTCATCGTCGACCATGTCGCACTTGTTCAGGAAGACGACGATGTAGGGAACGCCGACCTGACGGGCGAGCAGGATGTGCTCGCGGGTC
>OHTB01001478.1_pt1 | contig 10054 bp, 8 predicted proteins | sample 1578771 | NCBI WGS metagenome assembly OHTB01 (sample SAMEA3879516, study PRJEB24766) | human gut metagenome | biome: human-associated habitat; feature: feces | place: USA | collected 1985/1987 | reverse complement strand
CGGCTTCTTTCAAGCCACCGGCCTGGATGATCAGATCCTCAAGTGTCATGTTATCCGCATAGGGATATGAATCGGGGTGCGCAACTTCACCGTGAACTGTGACATTACCCCGGTCTTCCAAATCGTGAATGCTCGGGATGTAAAGGATGTCATTCTTCATCAGGGCAAGATTCGGCGAAGTGCCGTCCATGATAGACCTGATGTCTATTTGAACAACTTCGCTGGTCAGGTCTTCACGCTGCCGATAGAGGACGGCACGATTCAGGAAAGCGTCACCGGTCAAGCCTTGGGCTTCATTAACCAATTCACGGATCGTATTCAGTTTACCACTTAACTGGTAGATCCCGGGACGATAGACTGCGCCACGGATTTCTAATTTGTTTGTGAAGCGGTTAAGGATGGCTTCGGCTGTTACAACATCGCCGTTACGCATTTTATAAATGCTGTAATCTATATCTTTGACTGTATTGACTTCGTATTCCTCACCATTCTGACGGACGACACGCAAAGAACGGGTGTAGGCATCGGCTTCAAAGCCACCGGCATATTTGATGAGAGTAGCAAGGTTCTCGTCTTTCTTCATTTCAAATCGCATAGGACGTTTTACCTTGCCGCTGATCTTTACCAAGACATCATAAGCAGGAACAATCACGACGTCACCTTCTTGTAGGCGAATGTCGTCCTGTGTATTTCCTTTCATGATGAATTCGTAGACGTCGATGGTGGCGATATTCTTTCCGTTGCGTACCAACTGAACGTTTCGGAGGCTACCGATATCACTCACACCGCCTGCGCGGTAAAGCGCATGGAAGACGGTAGAGAAGGAAGAAAGGGCGTAGGTACCGGGCTGTACGACTTCTCCCATCACATTAATCTGAATAGTACGGATGTTACCAAGTGTCAGACGGATGTCGGAAGTTGGGTCGGTAGTATTATTCAGACCGTTATATATTTTATTCAGGGCGTTCTTCAGATAGTCATTGGCGGCAGAGACTGTCATACCGCTAAGGTTGACAGGACCGATCTTCTGAATGTTGATAGTACCTTCAGGAGAGATTTGCTGGCGGATGGTGTTCTGGCTCGCACCCCAGATATCAATGATAACTTCATCACCGGGACCGAGGCGGTAATTGGCAGGAGTGGCGAGATTGACACTGGGTTCAAATGTCAGGTTACGGGTATTGAAGATGTTACGTCCAAAGACCTGATCACCACGGGCAAGGTCCTGAGTGGTGGGATGGTCGTCCAGCATATCGGAAGTATTTTCCTTTGTTTCTTCACGCAGGCGGGATTCGTTGATGTCCGTGCCCGTTGATTTCGAGGTATTTACATTGTTCTGCTGCTCGTATAGCTGCTTCACACGCATTGCCTGTTCTTTGGTTACACCTTTACGTGCAAGTTCGGAAGCAAGCTGTTTCTGTTCCTTGCCTTGCCGGATGCCGTCCTTTACATATTCCAGTACCTGTGAGTCACTCATGGACTGGGCCATAAGCGAGCCACTTCCCAGCATAGAACAAAAAAGTAGAATGCTAAAAAGTCGTTGTATTTTCATTGACAAATAAAAAAGTTAGTTGGTTTCACACAGTTCCTGCATACCGTGACAGACCGCAGACAACTGTTGTTTAAGAAGAGAAGGGGGAAGAACATCAAGGAGGGTCAGAGAACGCTGCAAGACAGACCGTTTTCTATCCTCGTCTTCCGGATTGGCGTACATCGACACATTATATCCCTGAAGGATGGCCAAACACAGGGTAGCATCCTGCTCCGGTGTCTCCCCCCGTTGAGAATATAAATCGTTAATCTTTTCGTGGATTGATTGTTGTAATGCTGAAAGGTCATCGGCGTATACATACCCATTTTTATCACCGATGTGAAGTAAATGATCTGCCAGATTTTGCAGTTCATCAATATTTTCTTGTAGTAAAAAACTCACCATACCCCTTTTATTCACTTAATGCTTGTTTCACTTATTTAAACCCTTATTTTTCCAGCGGCTCTACACACCCTACTGGTATATCTACAAAAGCACATCCCAACATAGTAAGCCGGACTGCTACTTTCGATTTTCCATTTACTGTAACCAATTCTCCTTGAAGTCCGGATAATGGTCCTTTGATAACCTGAATCTTGGCTCCTGGTGACAAGGGAGACGTACTCATATTGATCGCCTCGTCCGAATAGTCTAGCATAAATTTAAAGCGGTGCATCTGTTCATCCGGAATGACAGCAGGAGTACTTTCTCCACGCAATACCATATATCGGCTGATAGAGCCCAATGTCAAAACTTCTTTCTGCTCATAAATATCGACATGGACAAATATCATCATCGGAAGAAGAACACGCTCGACTACCTTTCGACGATCACTCCATTGATGCACTTCTTGCTGAACAGGAAGGAAGTTTTCAATCCCCATTTTAGATAGTCGCTCACTCGTTTTCTTCTCATGAGAAATACGTACTAAAGCCACTAACCAACGTTTATGGTGCGCTACGCTCCTGCCAGTCACATCTGCCGGCAGAACTTCTTGTATGCTTTTTTTGCTATAAATCATCTATTTTACCCCACACTTATTCGTCATTCTTTAACAAACAGAAACGAATAACGGTGCAAAGATGACCATATTTACCAATATACGCAAATAAAAAACAATAATATTTTCGTTAAACGACCATAATAAGAGAGAAATATCTGCTTATTTCATTTTCCACACCTATTATTATATCATTTACGAACAATGAAATATTCGATATTTTCATTAACCAGCTCCTAAAAAAGAATTAAAAGCCCCACCTCAAACAGAAGATTTTACCAGGAAAAGAAAAAAAGTAACTATTCTGAGAAAAAAAATAAAGAACAGATGCAGTATTCCATAAACTGCTGCATTTAACTTATAAACGGAACAAAAAAGAATCAAACCTATATATCATATTAAGACCTGAAACCTGAACTTGACAAGTGGGGAGAAATTAGAGAGAGAGAGTATTTTACAAACGTCCCCAAAAACGAGAACCCCTGCCGACTGTAGAAGCCGGCAGGGGTTCATTTTTACTACTAAGGAGTCCGAAAAGAAAGTAAGACGTAATTCTTTCCGAGTGCCTCCGCTTATTTACAATATTTCTTTATAAGTTCATCCACATTCGGATCACCCAGTTCTTTCGCTTTATTGAAGTTTCCGCAAGCTTCGTCCGTCTTCTTCAACTGTATCTGACAAAGGCCCAACAACCGGTATGCTTCCCCATATTTCGGCTCGTCTTTCAGAATTTCATTCAGTATCTTCATGGATTCTTCGTAACGTCCTACACGCAGATTAACCACTGCATGTTCTGCCCGATAAGTCAAATCTTTGGGGCTCAATTCAACCGCTTTCACGATATCATCCAATGCACGCTGATATTGACGGGCTTTCAGCGCAGCCTGCTCACGATAATAATAGAAAAGGTCATTGACCTGTCCGTTCACAGCCTTATAATAAGCATCATAATCGAGCATTGCATTTCTTGCCTGATCGTTGTTCATATATATCTGTGCACGTTCCAGCAGATAAGGAGCAAAATTTGCCGTGACAGGCTGCGGACAACGAGCAATGCAACTGTCCATCAATGCCAACACTTCTTTGGCATCTGCCTTCAGCAATTCTTTCGTCTTGGCGGCACTAAAGAATGAGGCTGCTGAAGCCAGATTGCTGGCATTCACCTTCTCATAAGCGGCCAAAGCGCCTGCATAGTCCTGCTGTGCAAAAAGTATATCTCCTTCCAACTGCGTATAAACGGGCAAAGGATCGATAGCCATCGCCTGACGGAGATTTTTCAAAGCCGTATCATACGTCCAGTCTTTATAAGTCGTTTCCGGTTTTGAAAGCTGATAACCGTATATCAGCTTGGCGATATTATAATACACATCATCCTTTTTAGCCGCCACCTTCAAGGCTTGATTAAAGTCGGCTACAGCCTTGTCAAAATAAGACTGGTCATCCTTACCTTTTGCTACGTAATAGTTGGCACGACGGATATATCCATCGGTACTGCTGGGGAACTGGCGAATGAAATCGTCCAGCAATTTCTCATATTCATCAGCCGACATCTGCGTGGAAGCCATAAACAGATACACCAATGCCTGATCCTCCGCTTCGGGCAATCCTTTCCGGATACCGATATTCTTCAGAGCAACGTCTCCCAAAGACAGAGCACTAATCTTCTGCGACATTGCAAAAGCTGCCCCTGCCGCATAACAAGTCGTTACCGTATCCGCACCGGAGGACTTCTGTGAAATACCGAACACCTGGCCTTCCGCATTCATCACCGGACAACTCACCATCTTGTCTTTCATCTGCATACTCAAGGTATAGTAATGGTATTCTCCAGCAATCTTCGATACATCCTTCACTTTACCCGAAACGCAGGCAATGCTCTTCTGCGTAGAATAAGGAAGCATCCATGCGTCAGCGCCTGTAGCCGGAGCAGTAGTCGCCACTACCAGTGACGGCACTTTCTTTTCGGTGATGGCCACACGGAACTTGATCACATCGTACATATCATTTGCTCCCAAAATCAGGCTGACCGGCATTTGCTTGCCTTCGGCTGTAATAACCACCGCACGCTCAGCCCCTTTGAAAAGACTGTAGTCGGACAGAGCCAGTCCGTCTTCGGATACGAAAAATCCGTTTCCGGTATTCAGCATCTTGTCATTCTTGTCATAAGTCACTACTGAGAAAACAGCACGTTTCGCCTTCTCCACCCATTTCGGGGTTTGCGCCAGACCGCTCTGTACCAAGAGGAAAAGCGCTAAAGGTAAGATTAAAAGTTTCTTCATATCAGTCGTTGTTTCTTTGTTTCACAGCTTCATAAATCAAAATACCGGCAGCTACGGAAACATTCAGAGATTCGATAGTTCCCAGCATCGGTATCTTCACCCATTCGTCACAGAGAGCCAGATGATCATATGATACACCGGTGTCCTCCGCTCCCATGATGATACACATCGGTCCCGTATAATCGGCTTTCGTATAGTCATAATCTCCTTTCTCGGTAGCGGCAACGATACGGAAACCGCTGTCCTTGAGATACTGCAAAGTCGCACGCAGATTCTGTTCGCGGCAGACAGGCAATGTATGCAACGCACCTGCGGAAGTCTTCATGGCATCGGCATTCACCGATACGCTGCCACGCGCAGGAATAATCACCGCATCCACCGCGGCACATTCGCAGGTACGGGCTATCGCACCAAAGTTACGCACATCCGTTATGCCATCCAGCATCACAAAAAACGGATTCTTGCCTTGCTCGAATAAGAAAGGAACGAGGTCTTCCGTCTTCTGATAGGTCACAGAGGAAATGAAGGCAACCACACCCTGATGATTCTTCCGTGTGATGCGGTTGATACGTTCCACCGGCACACGCTGAACAGGAATCAGCAATCCTTTCAATGCTGCGAAAAGCTCTTTGGAAAGATCACTTTGAATGTCTTTCTTAACGAGGATCTTATCAATTTCTTTTCCAGCCTGAATGGCCTCTATGACGGCACGGACGCCGAAAATCATTTCACTTTTATCGGTCATTGTAATTTTGAATTATAAATTTTGAATTATGGATTATGAAGTACGGGCCAACAGGGCCTTCGCATTGCTGAGGGCAGCCTCGGTCAATGTGGCTCCGCTCAGCATGTGAGCGATCTCCTCTACCCGTTCTTCATCGGTGAGACGGCGGATATGGCTGTTCGTTTCCGTATCGCTGTCCTTCTTATATACCTTATAATGAGCGCGCCCGCGAGCTGCGATCTGAGGCAGATGTGTGATACTGATCACCTGACGGTTGCAGTCACCCATTTCCTGCATCATATCCGCCATACGGTCGGCTATTTCACCGGAAACTCCGGTATCGATCTCATCAAATACAATCGTAGGCAGTTTCACCGCACCGGCGATCATCGCTTTGATAGAAAGCATCACACGCGCAATTTCACCTCCGGAAGCAACGGAAGATATGCTTTGCAACGTTCCGTTCTTGTTGGCGGAGAACAGGAAGTTGACAGTATCCTCCCCCTGTATGCCCGGTTCTTTCTTCAACCCCATTTCCACTTGGAAGCGGACGTTGGGCATACCCAGCGGGACCAGCCGTTCAGCCAGTTGTTTCTCCACTTCACGGGCGGCTGCCGCACGGGCTTTTGTCAGCACGGCAGCTTGCTTCTTCACCCGTTCATACTGGGCTTCCTTGCGGGCAGTCAGTTCGGCTATGCGATCATCATAAGAGGTGATCTCGGACAACTTAGTGCGATATTGGTCTGCCAAAGCCATCAATTCTTCAAGCGTCTGCACCCGATGCTTCTGTTGCAGGGAGTAAATCAGATTCAGACGATCGTTCACTTCGTCCAGACGGGTAGGATTAAACTCGATGGATTCTCCCTGCGCTGAGACTTCCTGCGAAATATCTTTCAGTTCGATGTAGGCACTTTCCATGCGGTCGCTCAGTTCTCCGGCAGGCTGATACACCTTTTTCAGATTATTCAGCGTATTCAGATTATCTTTCAGGAAAGAAAGCAGTCCGCCTTCGTCCGAGAAAAAAGACTGTTCGATGCGGTAAAGCCCTGCTTTGATCTCCTCAGCATGACTCAGAGTTTCCGCCTCTTGCTCCAGTTCACTCTGCTCCCCTTCCACCAGATGAGCTTCCTCCAGTTGTTCCAGCTGGAAACGAAGATAGTCCTCATCCGTCCGGCTTTGCTCGGCAAGTGCCGTCAGCTCGGACAATTCACGGTCGAGCAGCTTCCATTCATTATACAGTAAATGATACTTCTCCAGCGCATCATCGTTATGAGCCAGAATATCGAGTACATTCAGCTGGAAACCTTCTTTATTGAGCAAAAGATTCTGATGCTGCGAATGTACATCGATCAGTTGTTCGCCCAATTCCTTCACCTGTGCCAGCGAAGCAGGCGTATCATTAATGAATGCGCGGCTTTTGCCGGACGCCTGCACTTCGCGCCGCAGGATACATTCCTCGTCGTCGTATTCCAGTTCGTTCTCTTCAAAAAACGGGCGCATACCGTAAGCCGAGATATCAAAACGTGCTTAGATAATACATTTAGAAGCTCCACGACGAATCGCTTTCACATCGGCACGCTGTCCGAGCAGCAGACCGATGGCTCCCAGAATAATCGATTTTCCGGCCCCCGTCTCGCCTGTGATGACCGAGAAGCCTGTTTCAAAACCGATATCCAGTTTTTCTATCAATGCGTAATTCTGAATATAAAGTGAACGTAACACCTTCTGTAAATTAAAAATTAAACCTAAAAAATAAAGATCAGTGAGTCAAGACGGCAACCAGATGGTTGATGATGTCTTGCGCTACTTCCTGTTTGGGCTTCAGAGGATAATCCTCGCGACCTTTGCGATCAATAATGCTAATCTTGTTTGTATCGTGACGGAAGCCGGCTCCCGCGTCATTCAGAGAGTTGAGGACGATAAAGTCAAAGTTTTTACGTTCGAGCTTTCCTTCGGCATTCTGCTGTTCATTATTTGTTTCGAGGGCAAACCCCACTAACAGTTGATTGTCTTCTTTGATCTTTCCCAGACTTGCAGCAATGTCCTGCGTAGCCTGAAGATGCAAGGTCAGTTCTTCTTCCTTCTCCCGTTTGATCTTTTTGCCGGCCACCGTTTCCGGGCGGAAATCGGCGACTGCCGCACAAAGAATCCCCACGTCGGAAGTCGGGAAACAGGTTTGCGCTGCCTCATACATTTCCTGAGCAGATTCCACATCTATCCGGTGGATACGCGAATGCTGCGTTTTCAGTTGCACCGGTCCGGCGATCAACGTCACCTCTGCCCCACGACGGGCACATTCTTCCGCCAAAGCAAATCCCATCTTACCGGAAGAATAATTGCCGATAAAACGGACCGGATCGATCTTTTCGTAAGTCGGTCCGGCAGTTATCATAATTTTCCTTCCCTGAAGTTCGGCACTCGCAGAGAAAAACTCGTCCAGCACTCGGATAATGTTTTCCGGTTCTTCCATACGCCCTTTGCCGACCAGATGGCTGGCAAGTTCACCCGTTGCGGGCTCAATGATGCGGTTGCCGTAGGAACGCAATATATCCAGATTCTTCTGTGTAGAAGGATGTGCATACATATCGAGGTCCATAGCCGGTGCAATGAATACCGGAGCTTTGGCCGAAAGATAAGTGGTTATCAGCATATTGTCTGCTATCCCGTTCGCCATCTTTCCGATGGTGGAGGCGGTAGCGGGTGCGATCAGCATGGCATCCGCCCACAGACCCAAGTCCACATGGCTGTTCCACGTACCGTCCCGTTGGGCAAAAAACTCGCTGATGACCGGCTTACTGGTCAAAGCCGAAAGAGTGATGGGAGTAATAAATTCTTTTCCCGCCGGAGTAATGACCACCTGCACTTCCGCTCCCTGCTTTATCAGTCCGCGGATAATGTAACAAGCCTTATAAGCAGCGATGCTACCGGTTATTCCAAGAATTATCTTTTTTCCTTTTAGCATTATTTTGTAATCAAATTACTCATTTCACGCAGACGGATTTTAGTCAGCACCGCCTTGGTATTCAACGTGAAATCACTGTTTAAAATCCAGCTGTAGTATCCGGGGTCTTTCTTCAGCACCTCGGCTACAGACATTCCTTTATATTTTCCGAAATTAAATACTTCCACACCATTGTCGTCATACACCATCCGGCCGGCAAAGTCCACATTCTTAGTGAAACTTGAATATTCTGCCAGGAAGGCGATGTCGTTCTGAAGATCCGGATAGCGGTCGAGCTGTGCTTTCAGCACCTCATAAGTGGCACGTGTATCGGCCTCGGCCGTATGGGCGTCTTCCAGACTCTTTTCGCAATAGAACTTATAGGCAGCCGAAAGGGTACGTTGCTCCATCTTGTGGAAAATCACCTGTACATCGACAAACTTGCGCTTCGTCATATCAATATCTACACCGGCACGAAGAAATTCCTCTGCCAATACCGGAATATCGAAGCGATTAGAGTTGAATCCTGCCAAATCGCAGCCTTCAATGTCACGGGCCACATTCTTTGCCACCTCCTTGAAAGTCGGACAGTCCGCTACATCGGCATCATAAATGCCATGTACGGCAGAAGAAGCTTCAGGAATATGCATTTCGGGATTGATACGCATTGTTTTCGTTTCCTCATTCCCGTTAGGATATACTTTCAGATAGCAAATTTCAACGATCCGGTCTGTGTTGATATTGGTTCCCGTTGTCTCCAGATCGAAGAACACAATCGGGTTTTTCAAATTTAATTTCATTTCTTTCTTTAATGGATAATGGATTATGGAGAATTGATAATGGATAGGAAACATAAAAAATGGATAACTCCTGAACACTGACAGCGCAGCTCATTATCCATTATCCATTTTCAATTTTCCATTAAATAACTAATCGTTCAGCATCATCGGCATCAGCAGCATCAGCAAGTCTTCATTTTCTTCCTGTTCTACCGGCACAATGACTCCGGCACGCGACGGATCGGCAAGTTCGATTACCACTTCATCGGCCGAAATATTGTTCAGGATATCGATGAGGAAAGTAGACTTGAATCCGATGCTCATAGCGGCACCCGAATATTGGCAAACTTGTGTTTCTTCGGCAGAAGTGGAGAAATCGATGTCCTGTGCGGAAATCACAATCTGATTCTCCTGCATACGCAGCTTGATCAAACTGCTTGCCTGTGAAGAAAAGATAGACACGCGGCGCAAAGCTCCGATCAGTTGCTGACGGTCTACAGTCACTTTATGAGGGTTGTTCTGCGGAATTACCGAGTTGTAGTTCGGATAGCGTCCTTCGATCAGACGGCAGACCATGCGGTAGCTTTCCAGCATAAACACAGCGTTGCGTTCGTCAAATTCGATGGTTACTGTTCCCTGTTCTTTCGGAAGCAGGTTTTTCAGCAATGTAGCGGGCTTCTTCGGAAGGATGAACGCGGCACGTTCGTTTCCTTTGGCAGCCAGCGTTTTGCAACGTACCAGCTTATGACCGTCCGATGCCACCATCGTGATGTCTTCTGTTGTAATATCGAAATATATAC
>OHTB01001476.1_pt1 | contig 10073 bp, 10 predicted proteins | sample 1578771 | NCBI WGS metagenome assembly OHTB01 (sample SAMEA3879516, study PRJEB24766) | human gut metagenome | biome: human-associated habitat; feature: feces | place: USA | collected 1985/1987 | reverse complement strand
CGCCGAAGCTGAACATTCCTATTTGCAGAAAACTTAAAAATAATTGCAGATAGATCATTTTCCAGACCTCCTTTTGGAAAGAAGTGTCCGGACCAAACCAATCAGTCCGCAGACGATCACAATGTAGACCACATTGATCTCCAGAATACATGCTGCCAAAAAAGCTCCCAGCATAATGACAAGTGACATAGGATCTTTTTCTTTTACGATAGGTGCACCCATATCATACGTCACGGAAGCGATCACCGCTCCCACTCCTGCCTGCATCCCAGACAGCATCTGCGCCACGAAGAAGTTACTGCGGAACACATTGTAGCAGACAGATATTGCCGCTATAATCACAAAGGGAGGCAGGATCGTTCCAAGGATCGCCACCAGTGCCCCCGGGATCCCGGCCAGCTTGTACCCCACCACGATGGCTCCGTTGACTGCGATCGCACCGGGCGAGGACTGGGCAATGGCCACCAGATCCAGCATTTCGTCTTCTCCGATCCAATGGTATTCATCCACGAATTTCTTCTTCATCAGCGTAACGATGACATAACCGCCCCCGAACGTGAATGCACTCAGATACAGTGTGGACAGGAATATTTTCCACAATATTTTTCCCTGGGATTCTTTTTCTTCCCTACTTTCCATGCTACTTTTCTCCATTCTTTTTGACAGTGTCTTCCCGCATCCTTGTTGTTCTGTCTGTCAACTGTAAAACTGCACCGCATTTTTCAATGCTCCACACACACAACAGTATCTGGGCGTAACCGAAAAACACCGCCGGAGTCCCGATCAGCGTTACCAGCCCCAGTGCCCAGCTTCCCATTCTCTGTACAAAATCCCACGGGAAATACCGCAGAGACATTACAGTGAGCAATGCCGCCGCTCCCAGCCAGATATGATCATTTTTGGCGCATATCTTTTTTCCTTTTACAAAGCTTTGATAGAGCAAAAACAACAGACAGCCAAGCAACAGAATTCCCATTCCGGGGTGTCCGTTCCTATAAAAATAAGTACTGAGCAGACCGCCGATACTGTATCCCTGCTCCATGATGCTGGTATATTCCAATCCGCTCTCCGCAAAGGCCCCGTCGAACAGCCAGTGTTTCCACGTCATATAGGTTGGGTATGCCATGGCAACTCCCAGAATTCCGATCACCGGATATTGCCATTGTCTCCGGCAGATACCACCCACGCAGATCAGGAACAAAAGCGTCAACGCGGCTACGCCATCCAGTCTTCCGATAATCCCCAGGGCCAGTACTGCGGTCAATCCGTAGCCTGTCTTCCAGAACATTTTCTCCGTATCCGACATTTTTATCAGAGACGCTGTCAGGATCGGCACCACCATCCATATCAGAATCTGTGACCGATCCACACTTTCCGTTACCACATATACATGATAAGGCAGCAACAGATACCCCAATGCCCCCACCAGTGAAAACCAGTCTTTCTTTTTTCTCTTTAAAACGCAATGGAACATACTCCATGCGGTTCCAAAGGTAATAATCTGGGTCAATATGATAAAAGTACTTTCCATCTGTTATTCTCCTGTCATGAAAGGTTCTTCATTGTACCAGTACTGAACATCCGATTGCAGTATAATGGTATTTTCATAATATACCACCTGTAAAACAAGTATTAACAGTACCGCAAACACGATCCAAGGGGAAATTTTGTTCTGGCTTTTTCTTTTTTGAAGAAGTATCCATACCACACTGCCCAGTACTGCATATCCCAACACACAGGCAACAAACTTTCCGGGATTTCCCATTACATATAAAGTCTTCACCGCCAGAGGATTCCATATACCAAAAGCTGCTGCCGCCAACACCAGTCGCGCATCCTTTCCCCATTTGGAAAACAGGAAATAAAGCAATGCAAGTGCAGCTCCGGATAAAAATGCTATCATGATCTTATATGATGTTGCGACCGGAAATCCAATCCACCGCATTCCTGCCGGAATCCATAAATATAGTAAATGGGCTGCCGGAATCCTTCCCCATTCTCCCTCAAGCATATACTCTGTTTCTTTCAGGCACTGTACACTGTCAGTCCCCAGAACAAGATAATCCACCAGCAAGGGGATACAGGCTATCATCCAGATTCCCACCATTGCACAGTTGATCCATTTTTTCTGTCCGCTCACTTCTTTACACAATACTTTTCTGCGGAATATCGCAATTCCATCCAGACAGGCAAAAAGAACCAGCACTATTACAAAAAGGATCCTTCTTCCGGCGGTTGTCTTCTCTACTTTCAACTCATAGGAAACATTTCCTCCCTCCGAAAATGGCTGTATCTGCAGATGTGCTGCATCAACCGTATCTGCCACATAATAGGTAATCCTTTTATGCTCTGTATCTGCAGACAAAGTTGCCCGGTTGCCCCTGATCGCACGAAAAGTGGACTCCTCCGCTTCCAGACTGATCTCCATTCCGCTTCCGATTCCGCCATTTGCAATATCCGACTCTACTATGATGCGATATACTCCCGGGTTCAATGCAAAATCTTTGCTGACGATCCCCCCTGTTTCTTCCACCCGATACAATTGCTGATGATCTGCCTCGAATACAATATCCGATCCCCCAAAAGACAGCACGAACAGAACCGCTAAGAGAAGCCCTTCCGCTAATAAAATCCATTTCTTTTTCATCTCTGTCTCCTCTTCCGAATCCCGAAAAACACAATACCCGCTACTGTGATCAAAGTAACCAGTTCCGCCGTTCTCCAATACCACGGTTCCACGAATCGCACACTGACTGTTCCGGCATATCCACCAGGAATGCACACTTGCAAAATATGTCCACCGTCGTCTGTGATCTCCAATACTTCTCCTTTGTCATCCCTGGCTGCATATCCCTTATACATGAGAACCGGAAGTGTTACTATTTCCTCCCGGGCCGAATCATTCCTGCAGAAAAAGCTTATATTTAAACCTCTCTTTTCATAGTCTGCGATCTGAATATTCTCATTGGCTTCCGGTCTTGCAAAAGTCAGCTTTGTGCTGTCCGTTCCATAGATCAGATACTCTTCTCCGGAGATGTAACCAAATCCCATACTTTCCTGATTATATAATGTAACGTCCCTCTCCTGTACTCCCGAATCCATCATAAACAGATAGGATGCAGACAAAGACACTACTGCCGTGATCAGACTCATCTGATAGAAGATTTTCCGGTTGTTCTGAAAATATCGAATCACATATCCCGTTACCGTCACCAGCAGAACCGTACCCCATCCCAGAAAACGATTGGGGAACTGCAGACTGCTCACCAGTGTCGCTGCAATGCCGGAAATTTTCTGAATGTTATCCCAGGGAAAGGAATTTGTGGACATCCATAATGCAAGGCATCCGAATCCTGCTGCCTTTATCGCAAAGCTCTTCTCAGCCTCTTTTTGTTTTTGCAAATCTCCCAAAAATAACAGCAGCCAGAAAATCATCATTCCTATTACCAGAAACAATCCTACCCCAATAGGATTCAGTAAATCCCCTGCCTTGCCTTCCATGGATTTCGGAATTCTGCTGAACCAGAACTGCTGTAATATTTGCGCAAAAATGGTTCCTCTGTCCTGGATAGTTCTCGCCGATGCATGGCGTATCCTGACATCCTGTGTCAAATAATAGTCAACAAACGGTACCAGATACCACAGGCTTAATCCCAGCGCAAAAAATGCTCCACTCGCAAGCTGCCGGAATCTTTGCCATGCAAATACTCTGCGGATATAAATCAGACAGAACAGCACTGTGAACAATGCCGTAATCTCACAGGTCAGTACATGGGTCTGGATCAATCCGGCATATCCCAGTCCCAAAATGATCCAGCTTTTATGAAACTCTCTGTCTTCCACATCTTTTTCAAAGACAAGATAAATTCCGTATACCACCAGCGGCAGAAACGTATAGGCGCTTCCCTCTCCTACAGCTCCTACCATTACCAGTTTAAAAAATCTAAATATGGATAAAGTATACAATGCGCTGCAGACCAGACCTATGATCCGGTCTTTGAATATTCCGCTAAAGCAGTACCAGGCTATCGCTGCCGTAGCAATATTAAGTCCTATGCAATAGAAAGCATAGCTTTCTGTCATCGTAAAGCCTGCCATGCGCAGAAGTGCCGGAAAATACAATAACAGATTACAATAGAAAATACCATTGGCGTATCCGTGGTCAAATACCCATCTGGGTTCCAGCCGTACCGGGAACTGTCCGGTCAGAAGTCCATCCTTTACACCTTCAATACGGTGCAAATGATAGGTCAGATCCGCTCCGGACACCATGCCGTCATAAAAATAGGGGATGGAGGCAAAAAAGGCGATCACACCGATTCCAAACAGGATCTGACGTCTCTGCTCATTTCTGCCTTTTACCGCCTCCCGACGCTCCAGCCACATGGTCGCAAGAACCAACAGTGCTGCTGCCGCAAGGATCACAAGATATCTTGTCCACAGAAGATTCGTCTCCACGATCCGCAGATTCCCGGTGGTCAGCTTTTCCTGTCCGGAATAATCGATTGTCACCGTCAGTTCTTCTGTGGGCTCATAAAGCCAGAAATCATAGGAAGTATACCCCAGTGCACTGTACAGATGCTCGCCGTTGCACAACAGGCCTCCCTGATACACAGTGCCGTCTTTCACATTGCAGACCGCGATGGCATCCCCGGTGCATTCGTAGGACAGCTCCACCCGGTATACTCCTGTCCCCAGCGAAATATGCTCAAATACCGGCTCTTCTGTATAAGATTCCCCTTCCGCAAAAGTATAGCTTCCGGTATAGTTCCATTCCCGGTTGGGCATGGCAATACGGATGATACAACCCACCATCAATGTAGCCAGAATCCCCAGAATCACATATCTGATATAAGGTTTTTTCTTCACCTTTCCCATTCTCCTTTGGTCACATATTGTAAATCATTTGAAATAAAACGCAAAAATCCATAATGAGTATAGCACAAAAAAAAGATAATGAAAACTCTCTTCATTATCTTTTTCCTGTATTTATGCGATCCCTATGCCTGTTTTGTATGATGTTCCACATGTTCGAAGGTGAATACATTCAGGAACTGTTTTGCTCTCTCTGTCTCCGGATGTTCGAAAAATTTATCGGGAGCGGCCTCCTCCACGATCTTACCCTGGTCGATGAAAATAACTTTGTCCGCTACCGCCTTTGCAAACTGCATCTCATGGGTGACAATGAGCATGGTCTTGCCCTGTTTTGCCAGATCCAGCATAACATCCAGCACTTCTCTTACCATCTCCGGATCCAGTGCCGCGGTCACTTCATCGAACAGCAGGATCTCCGGATGCATGCACAATGCCCGGACGATGGCTACACGCTGCTTCTGTCCACCGGACAACTGTCTGGGATAACTCTTTGCCTTATCTGCCAGTCCCACGCGCGCCAGAAGCTCCATGGCCTCCTTCTGTGCCTCTGCCTTATCGCGCTTCTGTACCTTGACCGGTGCCAGCGTAATATTGTCCAGTACCGTCAGATGCGGGAACAGTTCATAGCTCTGGAATACCATACCGATCTTCTGACGCAGGGTGGTGATATTTTTACTGCCCTTGCGGATATCCATGCCCTGCAGCTTTATCGTACCGCCCTGAATAGGTTCCAGTGCATTAATACACCGAAGCAGCGTACTCTTACCACAGCCGCTGGGACCTACCACTACCAGAACATCTCCCTGTTTTACTTCCAGATTGATGCCGTCCAGGATCTTCTGGCCTTCATATTCTTTTGTCAGATTTTCTATCTTCAACAATGTCTCTGCCATGTTTTCACTCCATTCTCATTCCGACTCCGGTTCCATTTCTAATTCCACTTTTTCTCCAGCACTCTGGCCAGAACACTGAAGGGCCAGCAGGCGAAGAAATACAGAACAAATACCACAAGGAATACTCCGAACGCAGCATTGGGACTGCTCATACGATTGGCCTCAATGATCTGCTGTGCCACCTTCAGCATTTCCACCACGCCGATCATGAGCACCAGGCTGGTGGTCTTGATCATACGGGTGATCAGGTTGATGGACAGCGGAATCAGTCTCCGCACAGTCTGCGGAATAATGATATACAGATACGTCTGTATTTTACTGAATCCCAGTGCTTCACTGCTTTCGTACTGATGCTTCGGAATACTGATCAGCGCTCCACGCACCAGATCTCCCATCTCTGCGGTGCCCCACAGGACGAAGACGATGACGGATGCCACCTCTCCGGACAGATTCCAGCCCAGTGCTCTGGTAGATCCGAAATATACGATAAATAAAAGCACCAGCTGCGGCATGATACGGATGAATTCCAGATAGACCCGGAAGATAGCTTTGACGAACCGGTTCTTCACCGTCATCAACGCTCCCACCAGAATACCTAACGGCATACTGATCAGAATAGATACGATACTGATCTTCATGGCTACCCATAATCCCTGCAGCAGACGGAGCATGTTCGTGCCTTTGAATAATACATCAATCCCCAAATCCGGCATAACGCATCCTCCTCTCCACCAGAGATCCCACGATCGATACCGGCAGCAGGATCAACAGATAAAATACCACCAGAAGGAAAAGGCTCTCGGTAGTCTTATAATACAGGCCGATCAGATCCTTTGCCGTAAACATCAGATCCATCAGACTGATGGCACTGAATACACTGGTCTCCTTCAACAGGAAAATAATATTCGCCACAAATGCCGGGATACTGGTAGACATGGCCTGTGGCAGGATCACATATCTTAGTACCTGTCCGGAGTTCATTCCCAGGCTGATGGCACTTTCATTCTGGATCGGTTCCACGGCCTCCAGACCGCTGCGGAATGCCTCCGCCATATAACTGCCACCTAAAAATGCCAGTCCTACCACACCGCAGACCTCTGCTGACATCCGGATCCCAATCTTCGGAAATCCGTAATAAATAAAAAACAGCTGTACCAGAAGCGGTGTATTACGGCTCAGTTCCACGTAGACCGCTACGATCCACCGAAGCACCGGTACTTTATAATATTGTATCGCCGCACATACCAGTCCCAGCAGAATCGCAAACAGGATTCCGATGACACCGATCTTCACGGTGAGCAACGCTGCCTTTTCATACATAGGCAGATATTTTCCTATAAATTCCCAGTTCATGTATTTCTTTCCTTTCAGGAAGTTTTTCAACAATCGTAACTATTCAGAATAGTTACACACAATTTTTTAGATTATAACAAAAGAAGTAGCCAGATGCAAGAAAAGACTGCGGCGGCAACATACGTGCCCCGCAGTCCCCTCTCTATCATTCTATTCCGATCCGTACTTATTGTGCGGTTACCTTGCCGCCTTCTACTACCAGGCTGTCCTCGTAATCCAGACCATAGGTACCTGCCAGAGTTGCCTCGTAATCTGCATGGAAGAAGTTCTCTTCACCAAGGCTTGCGATCTCATCGTTGATCCAGTCAAGCAGAGTAGTATTGCCCTTAGATACTGCGGGAGCGATGGTATCAGCGCTGCCCAGAGAAGGAATACCTACGGTATAGCCTTCATTCTGCAGAGCAAATGCGATGACCTCAGTGTTGTCGTTTGCCCATGCTACGGAAGTACCGTTTTCAAAAGCTTCCTTAGCGGTTGCATAGGAATCGAACTTCTGTAAAGGAATGTCCGGATAATTAGCAATCAGATAGGTCTCTGCGGTGGTTCCGGAGATCACAATAATAGAATCATCTGCATTCCAGTTATCCAGAGTAGTGATTACATTGTCATCCTTGGATACTACGCCAAGTGCTACATTCATATAAGGAGCAGCGAAATCAACTTCCTCTGCTCTCTCGGGAGTTACGGTGAAGTTAGCCAGGATCACGTCTACCTTACCGGTCTGCAGATACTCGATACGGTTGGCCGCCTCGGTAGATACGAAGTTCACATCGACACCCAGATCCTCACCGAGTCTTCTTGCATAATATACATCATATCCCTGATACTCGCCGTTCTCATCCACATAACCAAACGGATTCTTATCGGAAAATACACCGATGTTGATGGTACCGCTTTCCTTGATCTCATCCAGAGTGCGGTATACAGCCTTGCTTCCAGCATCGTTGCTGCCGGTAGCTGCTGTGCCGTTATCGCTGCTGCCGCATGCGGTCAGCCCCAGTGCCAATGCTCCTGTTAATGCCAGTGCCAAAACGCTCTTCCACTCAAACTTCTTCATAATCCTTTTCCTCCTCTTCGATGTCTCATTTAAGTATCGAATCAACTTATGGGTAGGATTATATCTCCTATTTCATACTATGTCAATAGGAAAACAGTAATTTGTTTTTGCTTTTTGCGAAAAAATAAAATCAATGCTATAATACTATTGTTACTTTTGATTGTAAACAGACCTTGTAACCGGAATTCCGTAAGAGATAATAAAATAATAAAGGAGAACAAAAGGATAATATATGAAAAAACCGATTTCACGTTTCTATCTGCTGTTGGTTCTCGTTCCGTTACTGTTACTGGCGAGCATGGGCGGCTATTACTTTCTGGAAGAAACTGCTGCAGGCAGCGATGTTGTTGTCGTTCCACAGACCCCTGCACCGCCTTCTGCCACACCGGTTCCCGTCCCTACTCCGGAGCCGACCCCCACTCCCTTCCCGGAGCATGACATTACGCTCATGGCTGTCGGGGACAACCTGATGCATCTGGGAATCGTGGCCAGTGGAAAACAGGAGGACGGAACTTATGATTTCTCCATGCTGTTTCAGGGGATTTCACCCTTCTTAAACGCGGCAGACATCCGGATCATCAATCAGGAAACTGTCATGGGCGGCAATTCCCGGGGATTTTCCGGTTTTCCCTATTTTAATTCTCCTACCGAAGTTGGGGATGCGATTGCGGATGCCGGATTCAACGTGGTTCTGCAGGCATCCAATCATACCGCGGATCAGAAGCTGGACGGCCTGTTGTACTGTGCGGATTTCTGGAAAAACAAGCACCCGGAGGTACTGGTAACCGGTATTCACGAAGACGCTTCACAGGCAGATGACATTCCGTTACTTACCATCGATGATGTCACTTTCGCCATCTTAAATTATACCTACGGTGCCAATACCGAGACACTCCCCTTAGATCTGCTGGGGCATCTGAATCTTCTGTGTGCCGTAAATGAGAAAAACGGACAGATGGACTTCACCACGCTGAACCCGCAGGTCTTAGAGGATATCTCCCGGGCAAAAGAACTGGCAGATATCGTCATCGTCTGTCCTCACTGGGGGACTGAGTATTCCTCCAAAATCTCAAGCTATCAGGAAAAATGGGCACTGGAGATGACAGAAGCCGGTGCCGATGTCATTATCGGAACCCATCCCCATGTGGTAGAGCCTGTGGAATGGATCACCGCAGAAAACGGCAATGAGTCTCTGTGCTATTATTCGCTGGGCAATTATGTGTCCACCCAGAAAAATGCTCTCAGCATGTTAGAGGGTATGGCCTGGCTGACTTTTCACGTTGCAGAGGACGGTGTCTCCATCGAGCGGAAGACCACCGGTGTGATCCCGCTGGTCTGTCAGTACACCTCCGGACCGGTACGGTTTGAAAATGTCTATCTGCTGGAAGAATATACCGAAGAGCTGGCGGCCTCCCACGGCATCCGCAATTATGCCGGTGTGGTCCTTCATCTGGAAGACCTGCAAAAATGGAGCGACGAGATCCTCGGTGATTTCGTACTCACCAAAGATCAGGCGCTCCATAATTTCAAAACCGATTCTATTAATCAATAACGTTTCTCATACCGATGATGGGACTGTAGTCCACAGCACTGATAATGACACCTTTCCGTGAATTGGCGGAATGGATGATCTGTCCGTCACCGATATACAGTCCTACATGGGTACAGCTCTTCCCTCCATTGGAACTATAACATACAATATCTCCTGGCTGAAGTTCTTCAGAACTGATACTGCGTCCGGCACCGGAATACTGTCCTCCCGGTGTACGGCTGATAGAATAGCCGAACTCCGCATAGATAAAGCAGGTGAATCCGGAACAATCTGTACCTCCTGACAGACTGGAACCTCCGTGTACATACCGGTTGCCCAGATACTGCATGGCATAATCAATGAT
>OHTB01001470.1_pt1 | contig 10101 bp, 8 predicted proteins | sample 1578771 | NCBI WGS metagenome assembly OHTB01 (sample SAMEA3879516, study PRJEB24766) | human gut metagenome | biome: human-associated habitat; feature: feces | place: USA | collected 1985/1987 | reverse complement strand
CTCCTCAATCCTCACTTAAATCTCCCCTCCGACAATTTTTTTACCCAAAACTGTGTTATGTTTAAACTGAGTTTATAAAACCCTATTATAATATCTTTACAATAACAAAAATAGGAGAAAATATATGCTTAGTTTAAAGGACATAAAAAAAGATTATGTCGTTGGTGATTCCACCGTTTCTGCCCTTAAAGGCGTCAGCATTGATTTTCGTGAGAATGAGTTCGTTTCTATCCTTGGCCCGTCAGGCTGCGGTAAAACCACTCTTTTGAACATTATCGGCGGCCTTGACAGATATACCAGCGGTGACCTTAACATTAACGGCAAATCTACCAAGGATTTCAAGGATTGCGACTGGGATTCCTACAGAAACCATTCCATAGGCTTCGTGTTCCAGAGCTATAACCTTATACCGCACCAGACAGTGCTTTCAAACGTTGAGCTTGCTTTGACCCTCTCAGGTGTTTCAAAGTCAGAAAGACGTGAAAGAGCCGTCAAGGCTCTCGAGCAGGTGGGTCTTGGCGACCAGCTCCACAAAAAGCCTAATCAGATGTCAGGCGGTCAGATGCAGAGAGTTGCCATTGCAAGAGCGCTTGTGAATGAGCCTGACATTCTGCTTGCAGACGAGCCTACAGGTGCGCTTGATACTGAAACAAGCGTGCAGATAATGGAGCTTTTGAAGAGCATTTCAAAGGACAAGCTTATTATAATGGTAACGCACAATCCTGAGCTTGCAATGAAATATTCTTCAAGAATAATAAAACTTCTTGACGGAAAGGTCATAGACGATTCCGACCCTCTTGACAAGAATGTTGTTGAGCCTATCAAAAAGCCTGAAAAAGAGCCTACAAAGGCTGACAAAAAGGCGGCGAAGAAAGAGCGCAAAAAGCTTAAAACTTCCATGAGCTTCCTCACTGCACTGTCTTTGAGCCGAAACAATCTTATGACAAAAAAGGCAAGAACGCTTCTTACCTCTTTTGCAGGCTCTATTGGTATAATCGGTATCGCACTTATTCTTTCTATCTCAAACGGCGTTCAGCTTTATATAGATCAGGTGCAGTCTGATACCCTTTCAAGCTATCCGCTTCAGATAACAAAGACCACCGCAAGTATAGGCGAGATAATGAACACCATGGCGAAAAACCATGAGGATTCAGCAAACCACGATAAAGACAAGGTCTATTCTCAGAATGCCATGGGCGAGATGATAAACACTCTCATGGAAGAAACAAAGGTCAACAATCTGGAGAAGTTCAAGAAATATCTTGACGATAACAGCGACCTGAAAGACCTTACAAGCGACGTTCAGTACACATACGCCACTACACTTAACGTTTTTACGGAGAGCGACAGCGGTGTAATGCAGGTCAATCCGTCAACGCTTCTTGAAGATATGGGATATATGTCCTCAACTCAGATGGAAGCAATGTCCATGAGCGGCTCAATGGGTGGCATGATGGGCATGGGTACTGACGTATGGAGCGAAATGATAGATAATGAGGAGCTTATCGACAAGCAGTACGACGTTATCGCAGGACGTTTGCCTGAAAAGTATAACGAAGTTGTGCTTGTAGTTGATAAGAACAACGAGATAAACGACTATGTGCTTTATTCTCTCGGACTTCTCGACCCAAGCTCACTTAACGGTATAGTAAGACGTGCCATGGCAGGAGAGGATATATCCGTTGACAGCGAACAGCACGTTTATACCTATGATGAGCTTCTTGACCTGAAATTCAAGGTCGTTCCTACACCTGATTTCTATAAGAAAAAAGACGGTGTGTGGGAAGATATGACAGGCGATGAGAGCTACATGAAAAAGGCTGTTGCAAACGGCACAGAAATAAGTGTAGTCGGTATCCTGCGACCTGATGAGGACGCTTCCTCTGCTTCCATAAGCGGTGCGATAGGCTATCGTCATGACCTTATGACATATCTTATCGACGAAGTAGATAACAGCGAGATAGTAAAAGAGCAGATAGCAAATCCTGACATAGATGTTTTCACAGGACTTAAGTTCAAAACGGACGAGAATGCGGCAGATACAGACAGCAGTTCAGAAATCGTTTCCGACAGCACAGCCGATACAGAAAGCAAGGCTGACAAAACAGCAGACAGCTCCGACACAGATAAGAAGGCTGGTTTGGTGGCAGGCGACAGCTCTATGGAGATACCTGAGGGAATGACCGAGGAGCAGTATAAGGCTCTTATGGAGCAGAGCGGTGCTTCCGATACAGGCGAGCTTGCAGATATGGGCATGAATGCCATGGGTTCAATGGATATGTCAGCAATTCAGGGCGGTGATATGTCATCGCTTACCGAAACTCAGAAGAAGTATATAGCTTCACTTTCTGACGAGCAACTGGAGCTTATGAAGCAAATGCTCAAAGAACAGTCCGACACAAATGCGGATCAGCTTGCAAACAGCGGAAAATATTCCACTTCAAACTATGACAAAAACATGAAAACTCTTGGTTATTCAGTTGTTGAAGACCCTGACAGCATAAATATCTATCCTGTGGACTTTGCTTCAAAGGAAAAGATAATAGATATTATCGACGATTACAACGACAGTGTCGGCGAAGAGGACAAGATAGAATACACCGATTATGTTGGTCTTATGATGAGTTCTATCACCTCTATCATAAACGCTATCGGCTACGTTCTTATTGCATTTGTTGCAATTTCACTTGTGGTATCATCTATCATGATAGGCATTATAACCTACATCTCAGTTTTGGAAAGAACAAAGGAGATAGGTATTCTGAGAAGTATAGGTGCTTCAAAGAGGGATATATCAAGAGTGTTCAATGCCGAAACAGTTATCGTGGGATTTGTGGCAGGTGCATTGGGAATAATTATCTCATATCTGCTCACAATACCGATAAACATGATAATCGCACATCTTACGGACGTGCCGATAAGAGCTTCAATACCTGTCAGTGCGGCAGTTGTACTCATTGCAATAAGCGTTTGCCTGACGCTTATCGCAGGTCTGTTCCCGTCAAGAGTGGCGGCAAAGAAAGACCCTGTTATCGCACTGAGAACAGAATAGTTTATTTTAGACCCCAAGGAGGTAATCACTATGAAAAAGCTTACAGCAGAAAAAATAGACAACATCATGGGCGCAATGAGTTGTATCGTAACAGGTTTTTGTCTTATGGCTCTCATTATGATGGGACATTGCTGATTTTCTGACATTCCCATAACAAATTCCTATATAAACTACTGCCCGTCATACCATTTTGGTTGGCGGGCAGTAGTTTTCTGGTGAATTGGTGCGGTATGGCTTAGAATATTCTATAAACCGTCACAAATTTTACACAATAATAGGTTATTATATAAGCAAAGAATATGAATTAAGGTAGCAACACACAAGCATTGTATGCAAAGCAAATAGGTGTTCTTTGTGCGGTGTTGCCTGAATAGGAGGGAATGACTATGGCAAAAATTCTTGTAGTCGATGACGAAATTAAAATAAGAGAGATAATCAAAGAGTATGCCGAGTTTGAGGGATATGAAGTAGCTCAGGCTGAGGACGGTATGCAGGCTGTGGAAATGGTGAAAAATCAGGATTTCGACATCATCATAATGGACGTTATGATGCCGAAGCTTGACGGCTATTCAGCTTGCAAGGAGATAAGAAAAATAAAGCAGATACCTGTTATAATGCTTTCTGCAAGGGGCGAGGAGTATGACAAGCTTTTCGGCTTTGAGATAGGCGTTGACGATTATGTAGTAAAGCCGTTCTCTCCAAAGGAGCTTATGGCAAGGATAAGGGCGGTGCTTAACCGTGCGTCAGCTTCTCAGCGCACTGAGGACGTTATAAAATACGAGGGATTAGAGATAAACTTTACAGCCCGTGAGGTAAAGATAGACGGGGAGAAGGTTTCCATGACTCCGAAAGAGTATGACCTGCTTTTCTATCTGGTGAAGAACATGAACATTGCGCTTTCAAGAGAGAAACTTCTTGAAGAGGTATGGGGCTTTGATTTTTACGGTGACGACAGAACTGTGGACACTCACATAAAAATGCTGAGAAACAGCCTTGGAAAATACCGCAATCTTATTGTTACTCTGAGAGGAATGGGATATAAGTTTGAAAAGATCCAGTAAGCTTGCAGAAGTCAAGGAAAAAGTCAGCAATAAGACGGCGGAGATAAAGGCGAAAAGAAGTCTGCGGTCATATGTGTGGATGTATTTTATCTTCTTCACGGCTTTTATTCTTATTCTTATTTGGCTTTTTCAGTATTTTTTCTTGGAAAGATATTATCAGTCGGCGAAGATAAGAGATATCACAGACGCTGCAAATCAGATAATCCAAGCATATGGCACTGACCAGCAGGAGGTAACGAACCGCTCGCTGGCTTTTGACAACAGCCTTTGCATTGTTATAACTGACGAAATGGGCAATCCTATTGTGATGGAAAACAACATGGGAGCATATTCGCATCTTAACAAGATCATAAACAAGGGCTATGGCATCGGACTTTTCAAGATGATATCTAAGCTAAAGCAGTCGGACGATAACTACATCACAAAAATTGCTCAGAATGAGAATTTCAAGAGCAAGGAGATATTTTACTGCACGTCTATCTACACTGATGATTCGGATAAGCAGGCGTATCTTTTCATTGAAAGCTCAATAGAGCCGATAGATTCTACTGTAAGCATTATAAGAGAACAGCTCATTTATATCACTATCATACTTTTTGAGCTTGCTTTTATTGTAACTATGTATATCTCAAAGCGACTTTCAAAGCCTATCGTTGACATTACGAACACGGCGAAGAAATTCGGTGAAGGGGATTATACGGTGGAGTTCAATGGTCATGGCTATTGTGAGATAGAGGAGCTTTCCACGGTGCTTAACAATGCCAAGGACGAGATACAAAAGGTATCGGAGCTTAGGAAAGACCTTATTGCGAACATATCTCACGACCTGAGAACACCGCTCACTATGGTAAAGGCTTATGCGGAAATGATAAGGGACTTGTCGGGGGATAATCCTGTGAAGAGGCAGGAGCATATCCAAGTCATTATCGACGAGGCTGACAGGCTTTCAAGTCTGGTAAATAATCTGCTGGAGCTTTCAAAGCTGGAGTCGGGCAATGCGGAGCTTAAACTCACGGACTTCTCTATTGTTGACAAGCTCAATGACAGCATGACTCGATATCAGATACTCATAGAGCAAAATGGTTATGATATCAAGTATATCCCAGACGAGGACAGAGTGATAACGGCGGATATTGCAAAGCTGGATCAGGTAATTTACAACTTTATAAACAACGCTATAAACTACACAGGGGACAATAAGGTCATTCGTATCAAGCAGATAAACAAGGCTGATGTGGTTCGTATTGAAGTAACAGACAACGGAAAGGGCATTTCTAAGGAGCTTTTGCCGAAGATATTTGACAGATACTACCGTGACGCAAAGGTAAAGCGTGACGTGGTAGGCACAGGACTTGGACTTTCCATTTGTCAGGAGATACTCAAAGCCCACGGCTTTGCATACGGTGTTCAATCGGAGGAGGGCAAAGGCTCGACCTTCTGGTTTGAAGCAAAGATCGCAAAGCAGGAGAGCAAGACTGTTCAGAAAATGGAGAGCAGGCTTTCGCTCAGCGGGCTGGAGGAGAAATAGGGTAAAATATAAGAGTGCATTATCATGTGGTGGTAATGCACTTTTTTTTATTATATCAGCGTCTGCCATGGTGAAATAACAAAGTTGGGTTTATAAATAATGATCCATGAGCGGCAATAAAAAAACCGCCTTACACAAAGTAAAGCGGATCGGGTGCAGGGGCACGCCCCTGAATTTGTAAAAGTGACACACAAATTATCACAGCGGTGACTTTGTGTGTTTACAAAAAAACTTGACGGGAAATGCCCGCCACGGCGAGTGGCTGGTGGAGGTGAGGAGAATCGAACTCCTGTCCGAAAGCCTATCCCCACGAACTTCTACGAGTGTATTCTGTTATTGCGGAAAACTCCCGTTCCCTTGCACAAAGGCAAACAGACACGCCTGTGTGTTTGGTAGGCTGTGATACATCACAAGGCTACAGCCGTCGCTTTGTAACGTTCACCACTGATCGACGCCTTTACCAAAGCCGTGGTACTCTAAGGCAAGACGAGCGCTGACTTAAGCAGCAGCTAATTCAAAATTATCGTTGTCGTCTAATTTTAAAACGTACGCCGTTTAAAGAGTGTGCGCTCCTCTACTCGCTTATCGTGCTTCAAAACCCCCGTCGAAACCTTTACACCCCCATGTTAGTTTCGCTCTTTCATGGCACGCTCTATGTCACGCTGTGCGGCTTTCTTTGCCATGTCGTCACGCTTGTCATAAAGCTTTTTACCTTTGCAAAGCCCAAGTGCAAGCTTGACTCTGCTGCCTTTGAAATATAGCGACATCGGGATAAGCGTAAGACCCTCCTGCTGTACCTTTCCGAACAGCCTCAGTATCTCACGTTTGTGGAGCAGCAGCTTTCTCTCACGGCGTGGATCACGGTTGAATATATTGCCGTGTTCATAAGGGGATATGTGCATACCCTTGACCCACATCTCTCCGTCCTCGATAGAACACCAACTGTCTTTCAGATTGACACCGCCATTCCTTATAGACTTGACCTCTGTTCCCACAAGCTCGATACCACACTCTATCTGCTCCAGCACGAAATAATCGTGACGTGCCTTTCGGTTGTCGGCAATCTGCTTTGTGCCTTTTTTGTCTATCGCCATACTGCTCACCTCCCGTGGAATATTATTATAACACCATTTCATGCCTTTGTCAACAGGCAAAGAGTTCAAAAAATTGTACAAATGGTCGTAATGTTTAGATTTTTACACATCTCTGTGTGTGCTTATGTGCAAATTCGGGTATTGAAATAGCTTTGATGGTGTGATATAATATTAGGTGTGAGAAATAGTTATTTTAAAGATGAGAGAAGATCTGGTATGAAAAATAAGAAAATAGATATGTTAAACGGCCCGCTTGTGGGCAAGATCGTTATTTTTGCACTGCCCCTTGCATTGTCAAGTATTTTGCAGCAGCTTTTTAACTCCGCTGACCTTGCGGTGGTGGGCAGATTTGACAGCGACAAAGCCATGGCGGCGGTTGGAAGCAATTCTTCATTGGTGAACCTTATTGTAAGCCTTTTTCTGGGGCTTTCTGTCGGTGCAAACGTCGTGGTGGCTAGGCTTATAGGTCAGGGGAGAAAAGATAAGGCAAACGAGGCTGTACATACGGTGGTGCTTTTGGCGGTCATAAGCGGATTTATCATACTGGGTGTAGGCGAGATACTTGCACCGATACTCCTTGGCATGATGAATGTGCCTGACGATGTTTTAAAGCTTGCAACGCTGTATCTCAGGATATTCTTCTTTGCAATGCCTTTTATAGAGATATATGACTTTGGTTCGGCAGTGCTTAGGAGCAAGGGCGACAGCACCAGACCTCTTTACGCTCTTATCACCGCAGGCGTTATAAATGTTATTCTGAACCTTGTGTTCGTGATCGTGTTCAAAATGGGCGTGGCAGGCGTTGCAACGGCAACTGTTATATCAAACTTTTTCAGTGCCTGCATGATACTTTACTTTCTTACCCACGAGGAGGAAATGCTAAGACTTGATTTCAGAAAGCTCAGGATACGCTGGAAATATCTCCTCGGTATCATAAAGATAGGCTTGCCGGCTGGTTTGCAGAGCATGGTTTTCTCGCTGTCAAACGTTGTGATACAGGCGGCGATAAACAGTTTCGGTTCAGACGGTATCGCTGGAAGCACAGCGGAACAGAATTTTGAGTTCATGGCATATTTTGTGATAAACGCTTTCGCTCAGACTGCGACCACCTTTACAAGTCAGAATTTTGCGGCTCAGGATAAGGAACGCTGTAAAAAGATATACAGGCTTTGCACCTTTATCGGGCTTGCAAGCTGTCTTGGGCTGAGTCTGATATTCCTTATTGGCAGACACCTTTTTATACAGATCTTCTCAACGGACGAGAACGTTATACACTACGCAATGATAAGAATGTGGAGCGTTTGCCTTCTGGAGCTTCTTACGGGCGTTTACGAAATATCGGGCGGCTGTCTTAGGGGAATGGGTCACTCTATGACACCTGCGGTCATAACTGTGCTTGGCACATGCGTGTTCAGGCTTGTGTGGGTGAACACGATTTATGCGGCTCACAGAAGCTATCTTATGCTCATGATAGTTTACCCTGTTTCCTGGGTGATAACAGGCACTGCGGTAACAGTGGCTTACTTTATCATACGGCGCAAAGAGTTTGCACAGATAGGTAAACGCAGGGCGGATATTATTTGATAGACAGGCGACAATTCAGATAGACGTGGGAAGGGGCAAACGCTGTTCGCCTCTACAGAAAAAGATAATTCTGCACTCTGAAAGCTTTGGGATTTTCGGAGTGCAGATTTTTTTGAAAAAAGTCGCAACTGTCCAAAAAAAGTTACCACAAATGAAAAATAATATGCTATAATCATAGCAACAGGAGGAAAAGATATGAACATGACGTTCAAAATAGACATAGACCGCAGAAAAGTTGAAGCTATCCGCTGCTATATGCCTGACGGAAACATTGAAGATCTGCTCAATGAGGAGATAACCAAAGCTGCTGAAAATGTGGTGAACAGGCTGTACAGCAAGACTGTTCCGAAAAAAGTTCAGGAATATCTCAGAAAATCAGCGGAGATTAAAACTGACAGCAAGAAAAAGGCGGAGCAGGTCAATGAGTAGCGGCGTCATAAAAACATTTGGCAGCAATCATCAGACCGCCTTGTATATGGCTAAAGACAAACGGCTTTATGAGATAGTATCAATAGACAGTGATTGCGCTGTAATGGCGGCGTTTAATGATACATTTGCGGTAGCTGCGAAGCCGTTCCTTGACGAAGTAAACAATGTAATAGACTATTCGAGCATTGAATACTTTGACCGTTTATCACAGGCGAAAAGCTACAGTGATAGACTTCATAAATGCTTTGACAGTTCCAAAGCAGAAGAAAACATCAAAGAACAATGTGTCACGGTGACACACTCAGATAACATCACTCAAAAACATAAAAGTTTGTAATTGAAAGAGGAGGACCATTATGAACGAAAACAGGAATTTTAACGAAGATTTTGAAATCGAGCAGGCAGGACCAGAAGATGTTGGCTGCGATCTTTTTGAATATGAGCTTACACCAGAGGGTACATACGTCCCTAAGATAGCATACACAAGTGACCCCGAAGAAGAAAAGCTGCTTAAGAAGCCTATCCGCAGATGGGGACGTGCATGGATGAAATGGATGGAAGCAGAATACCCAGCAGACGTTGACATTCTCGTGTGCGAATGCCGTTGGCAGATCATTCCGAGAGAAATAGATATCGAAGCTGAGGAGAGGTTTAACGAGCTTGACGAGATCTACAGAAAAGATCACCCACGTCCTACAGAGTTCAATGCTATACGCAAGTGGGAAAAGGAAAGGCTCATGACGCTTGAACATCAGGTAATGGAGGAGATCGTTTATAAGCTCCGTGAATAGGTTTCATATGGCAGACTTTTTGCAGAAATCGTTATTTCTGCATTTAAGATGTAGGTAAATACAAACTTAAGGACACTTGAAATCTCAGGTGTCCTTTTTTTATAAAAAGGAGTAATTAGACCATGGAAAGAATATTTTACATTACACTGGGTGCAAGTCTTTGTATAACAGGAATTTGGGGAATAATCAGAGAATTTATTCCTGAGAAATACAGACTTTTCAAGAAAGGCAGGAAAGAAAAATGATTTTTCAAGATAAAGAACACGAGAAAATGTTCAATAAGTTGTGCAAGGAAATGCCATATCTCGATAACTTTCATATGTCACTTGCTTACCTCCTCACATTGGACACTGTTTTGCGTGACCATATTGGCGCACTATATGACGTAAAAAAAGATGTTATTATTTTCGAAGGGTTGAACAAGCCTTTTCAGACAAGCACAAGCAGTAAAACAACACGTTTGGCATTCAACCTTTGGAACGGTTCAGTGTATGACTCCGATCCCCCTGAAACGTATATCGACAAAAATGGAGAGAAAGCATATATACCAAGCAAGTATTAT
>OHTB01001467.1_pt1 | contig 10135 bp, 9 predicted proteins | sample 1578771 | NCBI WGS metagenome assembly OHTB01 (sample SAMEA3879516, study PRJEB24766) | human gut metagenome | biome: human-associated habitat; feature: feces | place: USA | collected 1985/1987 | reverse complement strand
TCATGACATTCATTCCCTTCTTTGTAGTGAAGACCTTTCACTATCATGGAAGTGAAGATGAAACGTCATGCTCTCATGCTGACCATTCCCGGAGTCATGCCGAGGATTGTGCGATATGTAAATACTCCCTTTCTCTCTTTACAGAACCTCAGTCGGTAGAATTTCACTGTATATTGACGCTCGTTCCTTACGAGCCGATTACTTATCAGGATAAGGTTGTCTGCAAACGAACTTATTCGCATCACCTACGCGCGCCTCCTGCCGCATAATTACATATTCATATTTTCTAGGAAGACAGGTTCATTGTAACTTGTCCTCACATTCATTTTACACATTATATAAAAGATTGTAATTGATGCGTATCGGAATTATTTCGGGCGTAATAGGGTTGTTTGTAACCTTATCCGTCCACGCACAGAAGTCCGATTCAATCAAGAGTATGCTTTTACCTGATGTTGTTGTGACCGAGTCATACCAACAGCGTCAAGCCAAGAAGTCTGCACTTACGGTTGAAGTGATAGAACAGGATTTTCTGCGCAAACATTTTACGGGAAACTTCATGCAGGCAATGGAGAACATTCCCGGAGTACAAGCTATGGACATAGGCTCCGGCTTCTCCAAACCGATGATTCGGGGGATGGGATTCAACCGGATAGCCGTATTGGAAAACGGAATCAAGCAGGAAGGCCAGCAATGGGGAGCCGACCACGGACTGGAACTGGATGCCTTTAATATCGAAGCAGTCAATGTCTTGAAAGGTCCTTCCTCACTGCTTTACGGCAGTGATGCCATGGGCGGAGTGATTGATATAGCCTCTCCTCCCATACCTTCTGCGAATATGCTCTTCGGCGATGTCACCCTATTGGGCAAATCCGTCAACGGAACACTGGCAGGTTCGCTGATGCTGGGACTTAAAAAGAATGCCTGGTATGCGCAAATCCGTTATTCCGAACAGCACTTCGGTGATTACCGCATCCCTACGGATACCATTGTCTACCTGACTCAGAAAATGCCTGTCTATGGGCGTAAACTGAAAAATACGGCAGGAGTGGAACGCAATATCGGCCTTTTCACCCAATATCAGCGAAAAGGCTATAAAGCAGACTATTCCATCAGTAATGTCTATCAGAAGACGGGCTTCTTTCCGGGCGCACACGGTGTCCCCGACGCATCGCGCGTAGAAGATGACGGAGACAGCCGGAATATCGAACTGCCTTACAGCAAGGTAAATCATCTGAAAGTAACCACACATCAGCAATATGCTTGGGAGAAACTGATCCTGTCCGGTGATTTGGGATTTCAGAATAACCATCGGGAGGAATGGAGTGCTTTTCATACTCATTACGGCTCCCAGCCTGCGCCGGAGAAGGACCCGGACAAAGAACTGGCTTTCGATCTGAATACATACAGTGCTTCGGTAAAAGCCCGCTTTATTGGCTCTTCTTCATGGGAGCATACGTTGGGGTGGGATGGGCAGCATCAGCGGAACGACATTTCCGGCTATTCATTTTTGTTGCCGGAGTACCATCGTTCTACTACCGGATTGCTCTGGCTTACGACGTATAAGCCTAATAACATTCTCTCTGTCAGTGGAGGCGTGCGATATGATTATGGTTATATTGGCATCTCTCCGCACGAGGATGTTTATCTGGCGGATTACCTTCGGAGGCAAGGATATGATGATGAACAAGTAGAGTCCTATAAATGGAACAGTCATGCCGTCCGAAAGCATTTCGGTGACTATTCCTTTTCTTTGGGACTGGTATGGACACCCTCCGTTCAGCACATGGTGAAAGTGAACATCGGACGTAGCTTCCGCCTCCCCGGAGCCAATGAACTGGCTGCTAACGGCGTACATCACGGCACTTTCCGTCACGAGCAGGGAGATGCTTCTCTGAAATCCGAGCAAGGATGGCAGATGGATGCTTCCTACAACCTGCGATATCACGGACTTTCCGTTTCTGTGTCTCCTTTTGTCAGTTGGTTCAGTAACTACATCTTTCTGCGTCCCACGGGCGAATGGTCGGTTCTGCCGCATGCCGGACAGATTTACCGCTACACGGGAGCCGAAGCACTGTTTGCCGGAACGGAGGCTACGATAGACATTAACTTTCTGCGTCACTTCAATTATCGTATCTCCGGAGAATACGTCTACACCTACAACTGTGACGAGCATATTCCGTTAAGTTTTTCTCCGCCGTTCGGTATGCGGAATACGTTGACATGGCAAAGAAAACACTGCATGCTTTATGCGGAGTGGCAACTGATTGCCCGTCAGAACCGTGTAGACCGTAATGAGGACCGTACACCGGGGGCTAACCTGTTTCATTTGGGTGGCTCGCTGAATATTCCGGTTGGTAGGACTAACGAGATAGAAATAACCCTGACCGCCCGTAATATCTTCAATACCAGATATTACAATCATCTTAGTTTTTACAGGAAAGTAGAAATTCCGGAACCGGGACGAAACTTCCAATTATTAATCAAAATTCCATTTAAAAAATTACTGTAATGAAAACAAAACTTTACCTCCCGATCATCAGCCTTCTGGCAATGTCTGTATTTGCATTTATTTCTTGTGACGATTCGGATAGCGATACCACCAAACCGGTGATTGAACTAAGTGAACCGGAAGAAGGGCAAGAACTGAAAATTGGCGACGAGCACGGAGTACATTTTGAAATGGATCTGTCGGACGACGTCATGTTAAAGTCATATATGATTGAAATACATAGTAATTTCGACCACCATTCGCATGGAAAGAGCAGGGCTGCTGCTACGGGCGAAGCCACTGTCGATTTCAGTTTCAACAGGTCTTATGATATCTCCGGAAAGAAAACGGCGCACATCCATCACCACGATATTATAATTCCGGCGAATGCTACTCCGGGCGATTATCATCTGATGGTTTATTGCACGGATGCCGCAGGAAACGAAACCTACATTGCGCGCAATATTGTACTGAGCACTACCGCCGAAGGGGACGATCATCATCACGATGAATAAATAAAATAGCCAGCCTGCCATGCAAAACGGGGGCGGGATGGAGTATCTTTTTTCTCTTATTAATCAGTGTTCGTATAATTTTCTTTAAAAGGTGTAATAGTTATTACACCTTTTGTGTTTCCAAAGCTTTACTTTTGTGAAAAATACTTTTCACTATGATGAAGTTACCATTTATAAACCGAATTTTTCCTTCGTACAGATCGAAGATAATAGCCGTTATCATTGGCGGTATTATTGTAGGCTGAGGAGCTTTATTTATGTACATGCTTCGGGCACATACGTATCTGGGCGATGATCCGGCAGCGTGTGTGAATTGTCACATCATGTCTCCTTATTATGCCACATGGTTTCACAGTTCACATGCACGGGATGCCACCTGTAACGATTGTCATGTTCCTCACGAGAACATTGTAAAGAAATGGACATTCAAAGGAATGGATGGTATGAAGCATGTCGCAGCTTTCCTTACCAAAAGTGAGCCACAAGTGATAGAGGCCCACGAGGCCAGTTCGCAGGTGATTATGAACAATTGTATTCGTTGCCATACACAACTGAATACGGAGCTTGTAAAAACAGGAAAGATAGATTATATGATGTCTATGGTGGGAGAAGGAAAGGCTTGCTGGGACTGTCATCGGGATGTACCTCATGGTGGTAAGAATTCGCTGTCCGCTACTCCGGCAGCTATCGTCCCTCTTCCCGAATCGCCTGTACCGGAATGGCTCCGGAAGATGGTTAATAATAAGGAATAAGCATATACATAACTACGTAATAAAATAATAAAACCGATATACAATGGAAAAGAAATTAAAATCATGGCAAGGATGGCTGTTGTTCGGAGGTTCAATGGTCGTTGTTTTTGTTTTAGGATTATGTGTTTCTGCGTTGATGGAGAGGAGGGCGGAAGTCGCCAGTATCTTTAATAACCGCAAAACTGTCATTAAAGGTATTGAAGCACGCAACGAACTGTTTAAAGATGATTTTCCCCGCGAATATCAGACTTGGACGGAAACGGCAAAGACTGATTTTGAAAGCGAGTTTAATGGCAATGTCGCTGTTGATGCTTTGGAAAAACGTCCGGAAATGGTTATTCTGTGGGCAGGATACGCATTTTCAAAAGACTATTCCACTCCGCGCGGACATATGCATGCTATCGAGGATATTACGGCGTCACTTCGTACCGGTTCTCCTGCAGGTCCGCACGATGGCCCTCAGCCTTCTACTTGCTGGACTTGTAAGAGTCCGGATGTTCCCCGCATGATGGAAGCATTGGGAGTCGATTCTTTCTATAATAACAAATGGGCTGCCTTTGGTGATGAAATCGTGAATCCGATCGGCTGTTCCGACTGCCACGATCCGGAAACAATGAATCTTCATATCAGCCGTCCGGCATTGATTGAAGCTTTCCAGCGTCAGGGAAAAGATATCACAAAAGCTACTCCACAGGAAATGCGTTCATTGGTCTGTGCGCAGTGCCACGTAGAATATTACTTTAAGGGTGACGGTAAATATCTGACTTTCCCGTGGGATAAAGGTTTCACTGTAGAAGACATGGAAGCATATTATGATGAGGCAGGTTTCTATGATTACATTCATAAGTTAAGCCGTACTCCGATCTTGAAAGCCCAGCATCCCGACTATGAAATTGCTCAGATGGGTATTCACGGACAAAGGGGCGTTTCTTGTGCCGATTGTCATATGCCTTATAAGAGCGAAGGGGGAGTGAAATTCAGTGACCATCACATTCAGAGCCCATTGGCAATGATTGACCGCACCTGTCAGACTTGTCATCGTGAGAGTGAAGAAACATTACGTAACAATGTGTACGAGCGTCAGCGCAAGGCAAATGAAATCCGTAACCGTCTGGAACAGGAACTGGCAAAGGCGCATATCGAAGCAAAATTTGCCTGGGATAAGGGTGCTACAGAAGATCAGATGAAAGATGTGCTTGCATTGATTCGTCAGGCACAATGGCGTTGGGACTTCGGTGTGGCATCACATGGAGGTTCTTTCCATGCACCGCAGGAGATTCAGAGAATTCTTTCTCATGGTCTGGACCGTGCTTTGCAGGCTCGTCTGGCTGTATCCAAAGTTTTAGCGAAGCATGGGTATACGGAAGACGTTCCGATGCCGGACATTTCAACGAAGGCCAAAGCACAGGAATATATCGGTCTTGATATGGATGCTGAAAGAGCTGCTAAGGAGAAATTCCTGAAAACGACCGTTCCGGCATGGCTGGAGAAGGCAAAGGCAAACGGGCGTCTGGCACAAAAGTAAAATAGGGATATATGTGGAGCAAACCGTGGAGTTATAAAGAAGGGCTGGTGATTGGTGCGGGATTACTGGTGATAGGTATTTTGCTGCAAATGGCAGTGGGAGCCATCAACTGGAACCTGTTTGCCTGTCCGGTCAATGTGATTGTGTTAGTGGTTTATATCATTGCGCTGGTAGCCATGCACCTTCTTCGTAAACGTGTGTATCTGTTTGGATGGTTGAGCCATTATTCCGCTGCCGTTTCTTCCCTGGTATGGGTAGTCGGCATGACGGTGATCATGGGACTTATCCGGCAGGCTCCTTCCGGTCATGCTTCCAATGATATACTGGGATTTTCGCAGATGATTTCGTCCTGGCCTTTCGTCCTGCTTTACTTTTGGATGGTCACTGCATTGGGATTGACTATACTCCGTGCCAGCTTTCCATTCAGGATTGGCAGACTATCCTTTCTTCTCAATCACGTAGGATTGTTCGTGGCATTGATTACGGCTACTTTGGGAAATGCTGATATGCAACGCTTGAAGATGACTACCCGAATGGGAAACGCAGAATGGAGGGCTACCGATGATAAAGGAAAATTGATAGAACTTCCGTTGGCTATCGAACTGAAGGATTTTACGATTGATGAATATCCTCCGAAACTGATGCTGATTGACAATGAAACGGGGGGAGTACTTCCCGAAAAGTCTCCTGTGCATTTCCTGCTTGAAGACGGAGTTTCCGAGGGCAGTCTGCTGGATTGGGACTTGTTTGTCGAACAGTCTATTCCGATGGCTGCTTCCGTAGCTACAGAAGACACACTGAAATTTACAGATTTCCATTCGATGGGAGCGACATATGCAGTGCATCTGAAGGCCGTCAACCGAAAGAACAAACAGACGAAAGAAGGCTGGGTGAGTTGTGGTAGTTTTCTCTTTCCTTATAAGGCGTTGCGTCTCGACTCTCTGACGAGTCTGGTGATGCCGGAACGGGAACCGCAACGTTTTGCTTCGGAAGTAAAAGTCTACACACAGGAAGGAACGATAACGGAGAGTACGATTGAAGTAAATCGTCCGATGGAGATAGCAGGATGGAAAATTTATCAGCTTAGCTATGATGAGTCGAAAGGTCGCTGGAGCGATATCAGTGTCTTTGAGCTGGTTCGCGATCCGTGGTTGCCTGTAGTATATGCAGGGATTATCATGATGATGCTCGGAGCAATTTGTCTGTTTGTCAATGCACAAAAGAGGAAAGAGGAGGACAAGGAATGAGTTGGGAACATTTTATATGGTTTGCGATAGCCGCATTGATTTGCTGGAGCTTGGGCGCGTTTGCTGCCTGGAAAGGAAAGAAGCTGGTATGGGCTTATGGATTTACCTTGTTGGGGCTGGTCATCTTTTTCAGTTTTATCCTCGGTATGTGGATTTCTCTGGAACGTCCTCCGATGCGGACGATGGGAGAGACACGTCTGTGGTATTCTTTCTTCCTTCCATTGGCGGGTTTGATAACGTACGTGCGTTGGAAATATAAATGGATTCTTAGTTTCAGTTGCATTCTCTCACTGGTATTTATCTGTATCAATATCTTTAAACCGGAGATTCACAATAAAACGCTGATGCCTGCTTTGCAAAGTCCGTGGTTTGCCCCTCATGTCATAGTGTATATGTTTGCTTATGCGATGTTGGGAGCTGCGGTGGTCATGGCTGTTTATCTGCTTTGGTTCAAAAAGAAGGATATTGAACGGAAAGAGATGGACTTATGCGATAACCTGACTTATGTAGGCTTGGCATTTATGACATTGGGAATGCTGACGGGAGCTATCTGGGCGAAGGAAGCATGGGGGCACTACTGGGCTTGGGACCCGAAAGAGACATGGGCGGCAGCTACTTGGTTCTCCTATCTGGTATATATCCATTTCAGACTGGGCAGACCGTTGAAGAGTCGTCCGGCATTAATCATTCTGTTAGTATCATTTGTCTTATTACAAATGTGTTGGTATGGAATCAATTATCTTCCATCGGCACAAGGAGTTAGTGTACATACTTATAACTTAAATTGAAATATCAATGAAAACATTTTATTGGTCATTCGTTCTTATGCTATTGCCAAGCATGGCATACACACAAACTACGGAGAAGGAAAATGAATTTTCGATGTCTATGCAAATCAGACCTCGTGCGGAGTATCGAAACGGTGCTTTAGTCCCTCGCAATGAAGGGCAGAAGGCTGCGTCATTTATTAACAACCGTGCCCGTTTGTCACTGGACTACAAGCGCTCGGACCTTGAAATCAAGATGTCGGCACAGCATGTCGGAGTATGGGGACAAGATCCGCAGATTGACAAGAATGGTCGCTTTATCTTGAATGAGGCATGGGCAAAGCTGGATTTTGGAAAAGGCTTCTTTGCACAGTTAGGTCGTCAGACGTTAATTTATGATGATGAACGTATTTTGGGCGGACTGGACTGGAATGTGGCAGGCCGTTATCATGATGCGTTGAAACTGGGATATGCCAATAAGAATAATGAAATACATGCTATTCTGGCTTTCAACCAGAATGATGAAAAAACGGCAGGTGGTACTTATTACAATTCTTCTATTGGTCAGCCTTACAAGAATATGCAGACTGTGTGGTATCACTATAAAGCAGATAAGATTCCGTTCGGGGCTTCTTTACTGTTTATGAATTTAGGATTAGAGACAGGGAATCAGCTCACTCAAGATTCTCATACCCGCTACTTGCAAACGATGGGAACTTATCTTACATATAAAAATAGCGGATGGAACTTGGATGGCGCTTTCTACTACCAAACAGGTAAGAACAAGGATGCCGAGAGTGTTTCTGCTTTCATGGCAAGTGCTACGGCAGCTTATGCGTTCAATAAAACATGGGGAATGGTTGTAAGTTTTGATTATTTGAGCGGAAATGAAGAAGGTAGTAGTAAATTTAAGGCTTTTGACCCTCTTTATGGGACGCATCATAAATTCTATGGCAGCATGGATTATTTCTACGCTTCTGCATTCAACAAAGGATTTGCTCCCGGATTAATAGATGGTCGTCTTGGGGCTCGTTTTCGTGCATCTGCCAAGGTAGATATGGAACTCAATTATCATTATTTTGCTACTGCTACTGAAGTAGATTTTAAAGAAGATTTGAAGAAGTCACTCGGTTCGGAAGTTGACTATCAGATCAATTGGTCCGTAATGAAAGATGTGAAACTCTCTGCCGGTTATTCTTTTATGCTTGGAACGAAGACGATGGATGCTGTGAAAGGCGGAAATCATAAGAGTTGGCAAGACTGGGGATGGGTATCTGTCAATATCAACCCGAAAGTGTTTTTTACAAAATGGTAATTGAAACCTAGTTAGGATTCAGATTAAACCGTTGATAGAATATATAAGAAGGTGAATTCTAAGTCCTCTCCAAACAATATCTATAAAATCTTACCCAAGTTTACGAACATTAACGTATCCTTGGGTAAGTTTGTATATAGACATACCTACTCTTCAGAAGTGTATAGCTACTTCCTAAACCTAAGATATTTTCGAAGTTAAGGACCTTTTTATTATACGGCTAATGTTACAAATGGAGTCTGCCTTCGTATCACAGCAAAAGACCTTGCTATGATTTTGGCTCTTACAGCATTGATTACAGATGCTTTATGTTTCCCCTCTGCTATTTTCCTTTTATAGTATGCTTTCATCTGCGGATCCCAAGAGATGGCAGTAATAGCTGCCCGGGTAAGGTATACTTTTACTTCTTTGTTAGCCAATGAAGAAGTCTGCGTTTTTCCCCGTATGGAAATACCTGAAGTATGTTCAAATGGGGCGACCCCACAATAGCAGGCAAATTTCCTCGGGTTGTCAAATCTTTGAAAATTGTCAGTAACACACAGTAATACAATGGCATTGATAATTCCTATTCCTTTTATACTTCTTAATAGCAAGTAGTTTGTGTAAAGCGATGTACTGGCGGCTATTAGTTGCTCCATATCCTCTTCCACCTCCAGGATTCTTTCTTTTATCGACTTGAGCTGCTCTTCCAAAAAAGAAATGGATTCTGTCACATCAGCCAACTTAGCCATCCAGGAGAATGTTTCCAATAACTTTATGCTTGATACTTTTTGCTTGACCAAATTGTCACGTATAATAATCCATCCCCGCAGTCTCACCAAGTCTTTGTCAGGCAATTTGTATAACTCCAGTTTTCGATAGTGTAATACCGCATAGTTCGCTATTCTTTTGGCGTCAATGCGGTCATTTTTGCCTCGTTGCAAGCCTATGGACTTCTTGATGGTCAACGGGCAAACCAAAGCCAGGGAAAATCCCATGGAGACACTGGAAACAGATAACTCTGTGACATAACTTCCCATGTTTTCAGCACAGAACAAGAGTTTGGATAAAGAGAGATGATAACCAGCTATCCAATCCAATAAAGATTGGATCCCAGTTGGAGTGTTATCAAAAGACTTGTGAGACAACTCTTTTTCGTCTGCGGACATTAATGATGCATCGAAAGTTTTTTTTCCTACATCAAGACCTACAAAATGAGAATAATTCATAACTTTGTATTTACAGTATTAAACATGAAGGAGAAACAGCTAATACATTTATTAGGTCGTGAGCCTACAATTCTAACTGGCTAGGTTCTCCTATTAAGAGAGTTGCAGTCTGATTCAGCCTATAGTCATTTAAGACTAGTGTCAAAGTTAGTTCACTGCAACTCTACTTTTCAAATATACACTTATATTTTGTTGTGATATTTAATACTGCAAATGTAAATGTGTCAAAAGTCAGTAGTAACTAAACTCTCCTCCTTCAGGAAGGAGGGGTGGCTGAAAGCCGGGGTGGTAGGTATACTGCATGGTTGAATATCA
>OHTB01001464.1_pt1 | contig 10167 bp, 10 predicted proteins | sample 1578771 | NCBI WGS metagenome assembly OHTB01 (sample SAMEA3879516, study PRJEB24766) | human gut metagenome | biome: human-associated habitat; feature: feces | place: USA | collected 1985/1987 | reverse complement strand
GGCGTAATCCGCATACCTTATTATATATAGAATTACTCCATTTACACCATAGTCTATTATACCCATTTGCTCTACTACAAAAGTAGCATTAAGTTTTTAATAAAATTGTTTTGGAGAAAAAGTTTTTCACTTCTTTTTAATTATAAAATTACTTGCTATCACAGATTAATCTACTCCAGAAGGTAGAACCTAAAATAGCATAGCTTTCTTCAACACTCTTATCAATGAAGAATAGTTCAGAGTAAGGGTGTCCCTCATATTCAAAATTGGATTTGACTGCCTTACACTCTCTAAACTTGTTATCACTGCACCAAACAACTTGCTTCCCAACATAATGGAATGTATCTTCCAGTGAAATACTATCTACATAAGCAGGAAGAAAAGGAAGGGAGTTATTATATTCAGGTTTTGTACTTACTGCTCCTATACCATTATTCAAAAGAGAATTCCTTTGCTTATCTGTTTTGAAGAAAGCTAAGAAAGTAGGGCTAATCAAATTGTGTTTCATTCTTTTGTCAAGAAGGAATGTAAAGCCAATGCCTTTTATGCGTATAAACAAACTTCTCTTATCTTGCATATTGGGAAATTCTTTCTTGTGGTAGCTTGCAATAATTTGAAGGATAAACTGTACTTGCCTCATAATTACCATACTTAATCTCAAGTACACAAAAATCCTCTAAGATACCATCCACCTCTGCTATTCTAACTTCACCCATGTCTGTTTCCAAGATAGCCAAATTTGTCTGAGGAAATGAATAGCTATTTCCCTGTTTTTCAATTTTCCAAAATGTTCCAGACTTTATGATATGGGTAGTATAACAGTCTGTACCTACTATAACCCTGTTTCCCTGTATTTTAGCAGTTATTTGGTTTAACTCGTATTTCTGTGGAGGAGAATAGTTATAGTCAATGAGGTAAGATTTGATTATTGGGTCTTTACAAATATATGTAATGCCATCCCTCAAAAAAGGTTTTATCATATATGCAGTATCTTTCTCTACAACATCTTCTTGATTCTCATTTTGCTTATTGCTTTGCAATGTGCATACCATTAGGCAAAGAAGCAATAAAAAAATAATCCAACTATTCTTTTTCATCTGTAACTTTCATTTGTTCAAAATCTATAATCCATTTATTCTCTATGAGGAATTGTACCCCAAGTACTCCATGAATCTGTATCCCAGTTTCATCCTGCACTTGTTTTATAGCCTCAGAAGCATCCAATACAGAAAAGGTGGAAGTATAATCCCTCCCTTCAAAATTGAATGTAGCTTCAATGATAGGAGTTTCTTTGTAGTGTCCCTCTATCCCCATTGTTTTATATGTCCCTTCAAGTAGCTTAAACTCACTCTTAAAATGTTCATATACAAAATCAAATAGGGTGTTATGAGTAGCACCAGTATCAATCAAAAAACAAAGGTTATTTATTTTTCCTGATGTCAATATCAGTGGTAAACCTGTTTTTTGTAAACCAAATGTTAGTGGAAATTCCATGTTTATTTTATTTATTCGATATTCCAATAATTACTTTCATCTCCTTCAAGAGCATCAAGAGTTTGGTCTTCCCATTCCTCTTTGTAATTTAATGAAGAAGTTTCATGGTCATAATTATTAGTAAATAAGTTATTTATTCTGGTATGAGTAATTTTTTTAGGTGATAAATATTCTTCTAAATCAAAATCAGGCATAAACTCAAAATTAATGGGTAAATTTACCCTACTCAGAGGGTCTATCGTATAACTAACTTTTTCACCTTTATATTTCCCTATAATATTCACAGCATCATTATTGCCCCATGTTTTAAATGATGTAAGTGGTTCTATATAATCAAGATTAGGATAAATTGCTATTTTACCTAAAGTGTCTATCACACCCCAATGAATATTATCCATTAACTTAATGCGAGCATAATTACAGACAAATTGAGCGTCACACCATATATACATCCCAAATGGGACTATTTGTTTTTCTAAAATGTTAATATAGGCATATTGGTATTTTTCATTCCTAACTAATGACAAACCACAACTAAAAGGATACATTTCTTTATATTTGGGAGTAATAGCTATCCTTCCTGATGAATATTTTGCTCCAAATAAACCATTTTCTTGAAAGATGATGTAGTTTTTATCCATTGGATGCCTTCTTTGTAGTCATACTACAAAAAGAAAGTGTGGTACTTTCCTGCTGAGTCCAAGGCATCACCACAACACCTACAATCACAAACAAGGAAAGCCCACACCTGATGGTCTGAGCATTCACTCCCTTACTGCTGTGATTGTTAGTCTTTAAAGTGGTGATTTTAGGACTTCACAAGTAAGAAGCAAACACTTCTTTTTCTAATATGTCTTGTTAAACTTCTATTTCATTAGCAATCATTTGATTGTTTCTGTTGCAAAGTTAAGACTTTCCACATATAAACAATCATCCGAAAGCTACTTTTAACAGGTTTTCAGACCATATTAGCACCATAGGCATGAGCTTATTCTCTTATCTGTCATTAAGGCTCTTGAAGTGGAAAAGTAATAATAACCTTCATATCCACCAGTGGCAAATGTACCATTAATTCTATTACATATCTCTGATTCTCATATCTTTTCAAAATAAAAGCCCCAATTCCATGTAGAAACTGAGGCTTACAACAACAATAAACACAATACAAAGGCTGTTCACCTTTATTTTCTCTTAGCCATTATACACATGAATATCAATCCAATAGTGATATTCAAAATGCCTTTTATCATTATCTCCATGTTATAATCTGTTTAAATACCTTAATACCCAACTACAGCCAGCTACTCCAGAAGGAAAAACAAGAAAAGGATGGAGGACATTTCATATCCAATCTTTCTTTCAAACCACCTTCTGGAGCTTATTTTCCAGCTCTCCATCCAGCCACCATAGAAAATGCCCCTTGCTCACTTACTTCCTATATAAATATAACCAAGTAAGTGTGAAGTGTCGAATTTTTATTTTTATTCCTATAAGGTGCATCACAAGTTTTTTCGACACTACAGAATTTCCTAACATAATGGATAAATGGGAGCAGATACTCCAGAAAGGAATAGGAATTATAAGATTATTGTATAAACCAAGAATATTCATTTTCTCCATACAGAGCCTTATTTAGCCCTTCTGTAAGCTGTGTGGCATTGAGTGACCTATCCAAGAAATTATCTATATAGCTGCTTTTATTGGCTCCAGTGAGCAGATTATACACATTCCACATGGATATGGCACTCTGATTCTCAGGAAGAGCAAAGTTATCATCATTATAATATGCCTTAGCTACAAGTCCTATCTGAGTATCAGTCATCAGCATTTGAGGAAGTCTTTTCTTCTGTTCAACTGGCAGATATTGGTATAATCTACTCTTTCCCAAGAACTGGGCAAATTGGCTTTCAGTTATATAACTATCCTTTAAGGCTCCCATATAATAAAGATGCTTTGATATGTTATACTCTTGGAATAACTTCATAGAGGAAGCCAGCAAGTCATTAATGCTCATCACCTTTAACTCCGACTTGTAGCCATCAGTAGATACACACATATTGCAGCACACAAGGTTCTTAAAGCCTATAAATACCTTGAACTTCTCTACTCCTTTCTTGCTGTATAGGTTCTCCTGGTTATATGCCCTGACACCACCTATTGTGAGGTTCAATCTGTTGCCCATTATATCTTCATGGATAGTGGGAATCTCAAAACAGAACATCATCCTCTCATAATAAATGGTCTTGTCTGATTCAAGTAAATCCTTCACTGATTTATGAATAGCTTCGGGTGTTCTGCCTTTAATGACATGGCTTACCCTGATAGCTGGTTCTTCAATTCTTTCATTGGGAAATATCTGATTGGCAGCTTCCCAAACCATTTCAATAAATGAAGGGTGACTGATAGTTATCTCATTATCCTTACTGAATACTGGCACTACACATTCTTCCCTTAGATGCTGTATAGTGACTTCTTTAGTATTGGCTTCTATAAAGGGCAGTCTTTTGTTTTCCCTTCTGGAGCTGATAATTTCAGCCTCTATAGTTTCAACTGGGGTTTCAATCTCAAACTTTGGTTGATTGAATGTTTGTATCAACATATTAGTTCTGTGTACTGGCATTAACTGCATTGCTTCCATAATGTATAAAATTAGGATTATAGTTGATAATAGGTTTGCTGCTCTCTTCTTGTAACAGCATCTTCTTCTGCATGAAATCTGATGTAAGTTGCTGATACCATTCAGGGTATTGGTGATAAATGGAGGTAAGCTCTTCAATGGTTTTAGCCTGATTTATCTTCTGCTTTATCATATCCAAGTTTATTCCATTATTGCACCAATCCAGTATTATTTGCCCAGTAGTGGGTGTAATAGTAAAATCTGGTTTACCAATAAATAGACTTGTTCTATCCTTTGATGCAATGGCTTGATGCTTCATGTTAATATCAAGGACTATGGTAAATTCATAGTCTATTCCATCCCTCATGACAGCCTTTAAGCCCACTTTCTCAGGAATCATCTTACCATTTTTTTCACTAAGAACATAATCCTGCTTGCACCTCATGGTACAAATAACATGGCTTGGAGATTGTAGAATCTTCTGCATGAAGGCATTCATTCTTGGTGTAATCTTCTGCCAGTTAGTGAATGAATTGCCTTGTAGGTTAGCATGATACTCCAGAAGGTTGTCCCAACATTGAGAGATACTATCAAGGATTATCACCTCCATCTTAGCATCCTCACACACTTTTACAGCTTCAATATAGGTTTCAGGTGTGAAGTTGTCTTGAAGGGGTAATACATTGTAATTTCCCAAGTGTGCATATAAATCAGCACTCCCATTTTCACTGTCAATGATGGCTATTTTAGTCCAGTCATTAGTCAGACCATAGGCTAATAATAGTGCAGAATAGGTCTTCCCAGAGCCTGCACAGCCTTGTAGAGCAAGTTTTATCTTAGCCTGCTTCTTTGATGATACTCTTAAATTTAACATGACTATATTCTATTAATGATTAACTACTTAGAAAAATAAAAAAGGCAGTCAGACTATTAATCCAACTGCCCTTCTGGAGCATCTTTATTAGTTCCTATAAAGTTGCCAATGTAGTAGCCCCTCCTTCCCCTTTCTGATGTAGCAGAAGAAATATATCTCCAGTTTCAGCAGAGCATACTTCTGAAATGACTGGTATTGTCAGCTCTCCAGTCTCCACCTTCCTTGAACAAGCTCCAGTTTCAAAGCCATAGACAAAGAAACACTTGCCAGTGTGTTCATTTCTTTTCACTTCAATCTTTTCCACATTGTGCAGTGCTTTAAATTCAGCCACACTCATTGTCTTTAAGAACTTCAAGTTTCTTTCCATAATTGTAAATTTATTATTGTTGTAGGGGGGACTATCCCCACCTGAGTGATGGGGAGGGTGATATGGCTGGAGTATATAGCACTCATGACTCCAGAAGAAAAAAAATAATTTTGGATAATTCTTTTAGGTCAGTAAAAACAGTTATACATTACTACTTATAAACATAGTAATACTGTTGCTTATCTTTGTAAACATACATACTTTTAGGAACATCTTCACTTATGGCTGCCATTTCTAACCAATTTTCATAGTTTATATGTCCTAACCAAGATACACATAACATATAGTCACGAGGATAATCTTCACTTTCTGGATTCTCAGGAACATCTTCAAGTTTTTTCAAATAGCCCTTATTTATGAGTGATTTTCTTATTTTATAAAAGGTGCTTTTTTTCACTTTAATTTTTTCCTCCCAAAATTTCCATGACATAGTAAGGTTGAAAGAATTATTCACAGTATTACAATATAGTGCAATGATGAATCCTTTCTCTTCTGAGGTTAAATCTGTATTTTCTAATACTTCCTTCTGAATTATTCTAAAATTAGTTTGTGGGTGTGGCAGAAAATATCTTTTTCTTTTAAGTCCTTCTTGAATAAACAACTCTATTCTATCGCAGAAACCACTTTTCTCTAACCTTGGCATAAAGTTATCTTTTATATAACTAAAGGATTGTTTTGTAATATCTGCTATTTGGAGATAGGTTGAGTCAGTTGAATAGTTTGAGTTGGCTGTAAAGTATAAGCCTATTAAAGTATATAAATCATTTGGAGAAAACAAACTACTAATTCTATTGGGTATTACAGTATAATTTTTCATATCTTATTTTCATGAGTCCATATTTTATGTGATACTATAATATCGCATAAAATATAGACAATTGTAAATCCAGTTTTGCTAAAGATAAATATGAGAAGAAAACAATCTCTCCTTTAAGGAATATATAAAGATATGAAAAAATATTGACTTATACAAATTATTTAATAGATTATTGTGTTGATAATCAGGATTTAAGGATTAAAAAATCCTAATAAATTATTTTCTTCTGGAGCAATTCTATCCTTATGTTCTTTTAATTGTAGAGGATTTTCCCCTCTAATAACATATTGATTCCTTGGTCTATCAGTCTTATACATGCTTTTAAAGAGGCTTATATACTTTCTGGGCATTAGTACCTTGTGCAGATGATATTTGACTATAGGAACTAATATAGCTTGTATTTCAGGGGAAGATAATGTTTGATTTACAGAAAAAGACTCTCTTATAGCTTTTTTAAAAGGATGTTCTTCTGCTAAAGCCCAATACATTACAGCATTATTGAGATTTTTAAAGGCTGCATCATTGTCAGTTCTAATCTCCCAAAGTTGGTTTAATAGGCTATCCAAATCAACATATTTATATAGCCTACTGAATCTTTCAAGAAATATTCTCTTATTTCTTTTACTCTGCCTAATACATGTCTTTAAAGTATTATCATTTAAACTGCCTATTACAGCCAATGTATTAATTTCAGTAATAGCCTCTTGTATGTAACTATCTGCAAGTTCTCCTTGTATGGCTTTGTTTTCATCTTCAAGAGCCATTTGTTGTTGGCTTATATCATAATTTATAGAGCTATATTGGGTAATGTTGGTGCATTTATCTAAAGTTTCTTTCATCTTCTCAGGCAGGAAATATAGCCCTCTATATAACTCCATTCTCTCAACTAAATAATCTATATTCAGATAGGCAGGCACATACTCACCATATATGTTTTTCCTAATTAAATTTATAGGTTCATCATTGCTTATCCTCTCTTGTGCTTTATCCTTTATAGCCTCTTTTACAATAGAGAATAGATTTATAAGTGTATAGTCTCCTTGGCTAATGTCATCAGCAGCAGTAATAAGCCTTAAAACTTTATTAGCTTTTCTTACAAGAGAATTTGGATAGGTTCTCATATCTTCTACCAATGCATAATCTTTGGTATTATAAACAATAGTGTCACTTAGTATCTTATACTCACCTCTACATCTTCCATGTATCTGTGTCATTCTATCTAAGGTTAACATAGAATAATCCCTTCTGGAGTCTGATATTGTTATTAGATGATAGTTGTCTGATATGTCTATTCCAGTAAAGTAGCAACAAGTGGCAAAATTAATCCTATTTGGCAATACATCATTACTATCTAATTTGGCAGCATAATATTCTCCAGCTTCTTTAATAGATGCCTCACTGCATAGTATTGCACATTCTTTTCTCATTTCTTCCTCAAGAGAAGATATGATATTTTGAATCTGTAAGATGGAGTTATATGCAATGAATATTTTCTCATTCGGGTGAGATTTAATCTCATTTACCACTACTTGGATAATGTTATTGGTATGAAATAGTTTAATGTTCCTTTTCTTTTCCCATTGCCATGAAATAGGAAATAGACATTCCTTCTTTAAAAGAGGATTGGTAAACTCTTTCATGGTGGCTGTAACCATGCATCTATTTTTGGGAGGGAATAATAGATAATAATCAATCACATCTTCCAGTTGAGGTCTGTAGTTACTATCAGATTGAAGGACATCTATTTCATCAATCATTAGAAAGTAGTCCTTATAGTTCTCCTCTTTTATTAATTTCAATAACCTGCCTAAACTATCTGCTACTACCAACAGCTTCTTATATCCTTCCTTCTGGAGATACTCTATTATCTCTTGGTCTGTTGTCCTTTCCTTTTCATCCTTTATTTCACTTCCTATATATAAAGTATTGGGGTGCTTTTTACATTTGGAGAAAGCCAGTGCTTTTGTAGGAAGGACTATTATTGAGTTTCTATTTGCATTTATTTCAAGGGTAGTAGCACCTACTCCCGGAATCTGTTTGTTTACTATGCCATGTGGCATCTTATCAATGTAAAAAGATAGATTAAAGTTACATTGAACCTCTTTACACCTCGAGAAATTCCCATATAATAATCCTTCAAGACTATCAATCCTTGTATCTGGTGATATTTCTTCTGGTTGTCCATAATCTGAATATATAATCTGAGGAGTGTCATATAAGTCACCATAAGTATTATATAATTTGGTAGTATCTTCCATATCTCACTTAGTTTAAGTTTATAATATAATAACAAAGTGAGCAAAAATAGTAAAGAATCTCCATAATCCAATAAACTACAGAGATTCTTTTAAACCTATTTCAAGTCTTCTCCCCCAAATACACAAGCAATCACTTTTTCATTTAGTACACTAATTGGAGAATAATTTTTTTTAATATACCCCTCTGTCACCCTATGAGCAGATGAATGATTTAAGGCAAAACCCACCTCTGCTGTACTTGCACCACAATTATTCTGAGCTATTGTAGCCCATGAATGCCTAAAATTATAGATGCAAATTTTAGGTAATCCATTATAATTGCAATATGGTTTCAAACCACTATTTACATTTATATTAAAACAATTACTATCCTGATACCTTTCTGCAAAGTTTAATAAATAGTCATTATTTGATTTATATTTCTCAAATAAAGGCAGTAATCTTGTTGGTATCTTCACTTCCAAGTAAGCCCCATCTCTCCTGAATTTCTTGGTTTTCTGCCTATGATAACACAACACCTCCCCTTTTAAGTTCCCCTTTCTCAATTCAAACAAATCAGCAGTATTCATACCTGCCAAGCAAAACACCATCTCTGCTACATCTCTACTAAGTTCTGGTAAAGAAGCCTTCAACTTAGTTTCAGGAATAGCACCATAAAAGAACTTTTGAAGTATAGGGATGTCCAATGCTCTCTTTTCAGGCACATCAGCCTTAGGTATTTCAATCTTTCTAAATGGCTGTAGTTTAATCCTTATGATATTTTTATCATAATCATTATACTCTTCAAGAGCCGCATTATAAATCATCCTGATACAAGTTGGGTACATTTCTTTGGCTCGATTAGTTCCAGATAAGGAATTCATCCAATCTTGAATAAACTTAGATGTCAACTTGGAAAACAAAATATTATTTGTCCCTGCAAATCTCTCTAATGATTGATAAGCCCATCTATAATTTTTGGCATTTCTCACCATATTTCTGATTGTAGCCATCTCAAAAACATACTTTCTTGCATATTGAGAGAAAGATATATCTTCATCGATGCTTTGCAAATAAAACATAACTTCATGTATATCCCAAGTTGATATTTCCACAGCATTCAGCCTATCATTATATCCCCTAATCAGATTAGAACAATAAGAAATAATATCAGGGTCTTTAATTTCACCTTTTCTTAACTTTGATTTATCCACAGCTTTGCCAGTATCTATATACCTTGCATCTCTTTTGTGAGTCACTCTGACAAACACTGTATATAATCCATCATTTCTTTGCCTTCTTACACATGCTTTAAAAGTTGCCATAATTCACTAATAATCAATTATTAAACATCTATTTTTAGAATCAAACATTGTATTATTTCTGAGCAAACATAGTATCAAACAACAATACTAATAACAGACATTGTAACAGAAAAAAGGGATTCACTCCTCAGAGCAAATCCCTTTAACTTATTGATTATTAATTATAAATCGTATGCTACTATTCTTCGATGGCTGCCTGCGCCGCTGCCAGACGTGCGATAGGCACACGGAACGGAGAACAGCTAACGTAATTCAAACCTACTTTATGGCAGAACTTAACAGATGAAGGCTCACCGCCATGTTCACCACAGATACCGCACTTCAGGTCCGGACGGATGGCACGGCCTTTTTCGGTTGCCATACGTACCAACTGGCCTACACCATTTTGGTCGAGTACCTGGAACGGGTCTACTTTCAGAATCTTCTTCTCCAGATA
>OHTB01001453.1_pt1 | contig 10261 bp, 5 predicted proteins | sample 1578771 | NCBI WGS metagenome assembly OHTB01 (sample SAMEA3879516, study PRJEB24766) | human gut metagenome | biome: human-associated habitat; feature: feces | place: USA | collected 1985/1987 | reverse complement strand
GTCGTTCGGGGCTAACGCCCCTCCGACATGGGGGCTAGGATCCGTCGGACCTCCTGCGGAGGTCCTTTATCTTGCCTTGAAGAAAGGTGCCCGACTTGTCCGACTTGTCCGATAAGGCACCGCCACTCAGCTATTGCCCTAAGGAAGGCTCAAACCGAATCACTCTCTCCATTAATGAAGCGGTAGCCTATGCCGTGAATTGATCTTAGGAAGCTTTTCTTTGTGTATTTATTGATGATGCGACGTATCTTTGAGACCTCATTATAAATAATCGCATTGGCATTCTCTGGTTGTTCATCATTCTTCCAGAGCTGATTCTTAAGGTCGTCAAATCTTACATTATTCCCTTCTTCCTCTTCAAGTATCTTGAGTATGAGGGTCTGTGTGGGGCTTATTCTACCTATGGACCCATCCGAAAAGTAGATGAGTTGTTGAGTGAAGTCTATCATCATTTCTTTCTTCTGCTTGGGTTGGATCTGTGCGGGTGTGGTGTATCGCTTTATATAAGCATCAAGGAGCTTGGCTGTCAGAGGCTTTTCTACATAACTTAGTGCCCCAGCTGTGATGGCTTCTGTCTTGACATCCTGACCAGCAAAACTACTAATGATAATGATTGGGAGCTTTGGGAAAAGTTGGCTCACTTCACGGCAGACCTCTATCCCATTCTTATTTTCATTCAATTCCACATCGAGGAAGAGTAGGTCGGGGTTGAAGTCATTGATAAAGTTGATTATCCCTACTGCTGTGGGCGAATAGTACACCCTATATCCGTAATCCTCCAGCTTTGCTCTTAAGTCATCTCCATAAGTAATGACATCGTCAATCAGCATTATTTTCTTCATATTAGTTTTTGTCAAATGGTATTGATAAAGTAAATAAGGACCCCATCGGCATTGCTCTTTCGTAGGTGATTTTACCCCCTTTAGCATTAAGAATTGTCCAAGCTATCATGAGACCAACTCCTCCATTGCTATCCATACATAGTTGCCTGATGCGAGATTGATTCAATTCGTAGGCTTTATCTTCACCAAATATTTTGATGCCGCTGCCATTGTCTGCAATCTTAATAGATACGGCGTCTGTATTGCCAGTGGCACAAACTGTAATTTTAGGATCCTCTTGGCTGTATTTTACCGCATTATCTATGAATACCCTTAGGATCAATTTCAGCTCTTCTGCAGGGAAGAGAATGCTGAGATTATCTGGAATCTCTGAGAGAAAAGAGGCCTTTTTCTCTGGATAATGAGCCTCTATCTCTGTAATGATATCCTGCACCATATCATAAATATATATCTGCCTTGATTCGGACTTCTTATTTTGTTTCACCCTATGCATGGTCAGTAATAGATTGATGTCGTCAGTAAGCTTAAGAATATGATTGTCAGCCTCTATTAATCCCTCCTGTGCTTGCTGGGGTATATCAACATTAGTTGCCAAACCATCTATTAGAGAGTGTGCCAGTGAAAGAGGAAGCTTCAAGTCGTGCACAAGTCCGTAAAAGAATAGCTCTTGCTGATGAGTAAGTGCCCTTTCTCTCTCTATCCTCTTGGTCATTGTGATGAGTAGGTAGAGGATGATGACTAAAAGAAGTGTTCCTACAATAAACAAAGAGGCTAGCACTTTCAAAGATTTTGGAAACTCCCCTCTTACAGTAGAGGTGATGGCGTATGTCTCACCCTCAACTTCAAACTCCTTTTCTATCTCAATCTGTATGGGATAAAATGAAAAGGCCTGCTCTGATACTTTAGAGGAGGATCGTGCTGTGAGTCTGTTGTTGACACGTAACTCCATATCCAATGAATAAATATTTCTGCCCGATAGCTTCTGCTTAAATGATTGAGCCAACCTATCAATAAAAAGAGAATCAGTTCGTATGGACGCAACGATAAGGACTTTTTCAAGTGTACTTGATAATTCTTCTGGTTCCTTTACAATGCCAGTCACTACGGCATTGGTTAAGACACTATCATTTTCAGTGGAGACCCGCTCTAGGGTTAATGTAGGGCTATCAGGATTACTGGCATTTTTTGAAAGTGTGGTGGCTGCGTATGATGTGATTACACTTGACAACAAATCGTCCAACTCCTTCTTTTCCTCGTTCATAAATGCTTTATAGAGATTGACCCCCCAGTAAAGCTGAATAGAAATATACAATACCATAATGATGATGAAGAGGCACAAAGTGAGGACTCTTCTCATGCGGGTATTGTCTTTATGCATTTCTCTCATAATATATCCAACTAGACAAATGATGTTCATTTAGAGTGAGACAAATCTAACGAAAAGTTCAATTAACATTTGACCCATAGAGGACCTGCTCGTTAGATTGTAATGAAATTAACTGCATGGAAGGAGTTGTAGTAGTCTGAATATCAAGTTTTTGATTAAATTTATTAGTCCTGTCATTGTTAGAACTCTGTTAGAATCTTTGTTAGAATTTCTGTTAGAAATCACTAGTTTTCTACCAAATTACTCCTTACCTTTGTAGCGTGTTGGATAACTTTAATGAGAATGTACGGAATAGATTAACTTAGCCTAGTCTATGGAGATGCTGATGACAAGAACTAAAAGAAGAAATAAAATAGCGTTTTTTACTTCACTGCTGGCAATACTGCTATTTTCATCCTTCAAGATTGTTGATAAGAAGCATGGTGCGATAATAGACCAAGCTAAGCTGAAGATAGAGTATCGCTTTGAAATGAAAAAGAAGCCTTATGGCGGTGTAAGCGTGATGAACGACACAGCTCTACTCCTATACGGTGACCGATATTCTTTATCTTATTATCAGAGTGCCTACTATGCCGACTCCCTCACAAACAAGCCAGGTGGAAAGAAGGTGAAGTTTCGTATGCTAGAAAGAGGGCTGAACGAAAAGGATCCTTATCTATTTCTGGAGCCCCATACACTACCCGACTACACCTACCTAGATCACCAGCAAAATCGCATCATCAATTTCGACTCCGAGAAGCTCTATGTACCGATACTCTACGAAGAACCCATTGAGGAGATAAGTTGGTCATTGCAGGGCGAGGACACCAAAGTGATAGCTGGTTATCAAACCTCTAAAGCCACCTGTAGCTTCAGAGGCCGGTCCTACACAGCTTGGTACACGCCTGAGATTCCAATTGAAGTAGGCCCTTGGAAGTTTCAAGGGTTACCAGGTGCTATCCTTGAAGTATATGATGATGACCGGTGCTTCTTTTGGTCCGCATTTAGTGTGGAGTATTCTCCAAAGAAGCCCATAGAGCCTATTAGGTGGATTAAGTTTTCGGCACTACCATTTACCGAAGTAGAGCGGAAAGAGTATCTGAGGGATGCTAGGTCCTATATGAATGGGGAGTCGGTTGATACCAATAAGACCCTGCAAAAGGTCATTGCCACGGGGGCTAGGACCCACTATCTCCAGAGAAAAAAGCAAAAGTCGGAGTATGATTTTATTGAGCGAGACTACTTGTCCGGTCATCAAGATGAGACGGATAGTACTATTGCGTCACCGAATAAGAATTATAGCTTAGACTCATTCACTATAGAGGGGGTTCCGAGGAAGGACTATCTGCTACTTCAGTATGAGTATGCCAGTCTAAAGGACACCGTTGATATCATCTATTATAGACCCGACTTGCAACTGGTGGAAATAAGCAATGATCAATCGGTTACATACAGCCTGCGAACCTACCAAATGAAGGAAGAGTTTGGATCGGAAGCGGGGAAAAAGAGGTGGCAACAGCTCTTCAATCAAGGACTCGAATCGGTTAAAGCTGGTGCCTTACCGATGACTGAATTTATGAATAGGTTGCCACGGCTTGGGGATCAAGAAGTCATCACCCTAAACCTTCAAACTGGAGCGATGATAGTCTATGATAATATAGGGACGGAACAATATCAATACAATGACTCTGCAACCATTGAATGGGAGCTATTGGACCAACACAAAAGCCTACTAGGGTATGATTGCCAACTAGCTAAGGCTCATTTCAGAGGTAGAAATTGGTATGCCTGGTATTCAATGGATATTCCTGTGAGTGCTGGCCCGTGGAAGCTTTTCGGACTGCCAGGGCTGATATTTGAAGCATACGATGAGAAAGAGCACTACCATTATACGCTGAAGGGGGTGGAGCAAAAAAAGCCGTCGCTCGACTATAGCATCCTTATCTCCCCCAACGCAACTCCAATAGATAGAAAGAAGTTGATCAGCCGGCAACAAGTATTTCGTGCCACTGGAGGAGAGGAATTCATCTCTGTCGCCTCCTCCACGATAGATAATTACCCAAAACCGAAGGAGCTAGAATGAAAAGAGCCTATATACTATTGCTACTACTTGAGATATCCTGTGGTCTCCCCCTATTTTCCCAAACCGAAGGGAAGGTAATAGACCGAGGGAGTGGTGAAGCACTTTATGGTGTGATTGTAGTAGCAAAGAAGGCGGGGGAGAAAAAGGTTTTGAGCTTCTCAAAAACCGATGACGAGGGGCATTTCAAGCTAAATATCAAGCCATCCTCTGGCCTATGGCTACACTTCTCCATGCTAGGCTACGCCAAAGATAGCCTAGAGCTCACCTCTGGGCAGAGCTATTATGAGATAAAGCTACGTGAGGAGGCGACTCAGCTCAAGGAGGTGAAGGTAACCGCTCAAGCGATTACAGCTCAAGGCGATACCATCAGATATCTAGTCTCCAACTTTAGTGAGATACAAGATAAAAACCTAGCCGATGTGCTGAAGAAGATGCCGGGGATAGAGGTGTCGGAGGGTGGTCAAATCAAGTACCAAGGGCAGGCGATCAATAAGTTCTACATTGAGGGGCGTGATATGCTGGGTGGTCGCTACGGCATTGCCACCAATACCATCCATCCTGATGATGTGGGCTCAGTAGAGGTGATGGAGAATCACCAACCTATCAAAGCACTTGAAGACCTCTCCTTCTCTCAAAACCCAGCCATCAATATTCGGCTTAAAGAGGATGCTAAAAGTCGCTGGGTCGGTACTGCCAAACTAGGCGGCGGGTATATGGATACCCACCCTGCACTACTATGGGATGGACAGGCAACAGTGATGAGGTTTAAGAAAGAGAGCCAGGCACTGGTCACCGCACGGAGTACCAATGTAGGCAAAAGTGCAACTGCCTTTAGCTCCAATCTGATCTTTGAAAGCGATGGGTCGCCACTAGGCGGAGAATACACCCTCTCTGCTCCGCTAAGCATCTCTCCCTCACTCCCCTATCAGCTGGATCGCCACCGCACACGCAAAGGGCCATCACACATGGTGAGTACCAACAATCTATGGGGGTTGGGTAAAAACATTGACCTTACAAGCAAGATTAATTACAGTCACCAAACCGATCTTTCTAAGAGTCGCTCCACGATGATTTACCTACTCAATGACGGTGATAGAGTGATTGAGAGCGAGGAGGAGTCGGAGGCTCGTGAACAGAACCTCTCTATGGACCTCCATCTACTCATCAATCGCCCCAGACTCTACCTGAGCAATAAGCTCTCGGGTGACTTTGAGTGGGACCGCAGTGAGCTACTAACCGCTGGCACTTATCCCAATAGTCAAGCCCTAAGGGGTGAGCGGCAGCGTCTGGAAAATAGGCTCAACCTCCTGATCCGCAAAGGCAATAGGAGTCTCTCAATCCATTCATTTGTAAAGTGGGAGCGCACACCAAATAGACTGCAAGTAACCCTACCAGATGAGGCACTAACACAGACACTAGCGGCTCAGTTACTCTTCACTAATACCTCTACCAGCCTCAGCTATATCTTGGGGCGTGTAGTACTCTCTACCAAACTTGGCGTCGCCACCATGCACAGAAGTCTGGAGAGCCAATTAAGCGGTTTAGCTCAGCCTCTCTCGCCCCTCAACAACGACCTAAGTGCCCACTACTACCAACTCTATGCAACACCCCAACTAAGTTATAGCCACAAGAGTTTCAAGAGCGAGATAGAAGTGCCTATGGCATGGACGCCCTATATCTTTGGGAAAAGTGGTCAGTCAACCAAACTGCACCGCTTTCCTCTCTCTCCGCGTATTCGGATGGAGCTACAGGCCTCCGCACGATGGAAGTTGTCTGCTACAGCACGGTACCGCAATGAGATCCTGGATGACCAAGAGTGGTACGATGGATATATCCTCAATAACTATCGCACCCTCTCCCTTGGGCTAGAGGAACTAAGAAACCGAAAGAGTGGCAGTGCCAGTATCAGTGCCAATTATCGCAATGCCCTAGAGGCTCTATTTGCCAATGTTGCTGTATCTTACAATCAGTTTCGTTTGAGCCATATCAATAGTCGCGAGTTTTTAGACCGCTACCTCCTTTTACAGCCAATAGCACAAGAGAGTAGAGGCGATAGCTGGACCATCAATGGACGTGTGAGTAAGGGCTTCATTTGGTGGAAGAGTATCTTCTCCCTGAACGCTCTCTACTCAGTAGGCAATCAAGAGCTACTGCTACAGAAAGAGCTAACACCCTATCACTATGATAGATTCCTACTAAGTGGTCAGATTTCTATGCGTCCCGCCCCTTGGGTGAGCCTACTCTACGAGATATCGTACCACCAGAGTGGGCAAGCACCGCAAGGCGAAGTAGTGGATCGAAGAGATAACTACGCGCAGAGACTTGATCTCGCCTTTATACCAAGTAAAGCGTGGCGTCTGGAACTAACAGGAAATCACTATTACAATGAATTGACCAAAGAAGTACGAAAGCATTATCTCCTAGCCGATGCATCGCTTGTATACTCGGCACCAGCAAGATGGGAGCTGAACCTATCAGCACGCAACCTATTCAACAATCGCACCTACAGCTACACCTCCCTCTCCACACTCACTAGCTACACCGCAGAATACCAAATACGCCCACTAGAGCTTTTACTTGGCTTCTACCTCCGATTCTAAGATTGTTCACTCTATATTATGTTTCTTATCAAGCAAAAAGATGCGATGGATTGTGGCCCAGCGTGCTTGGCTATGGTGGTAAAGTACTATGGACGCTATCCAGACTTAGAGCCAATTCATAAAGAGCCTGCTCGTTAGAAAGTAATGAGTTTAATTATGCGGGAGAGGCTGTAGTGGACTGAATATCAGGATATTGATTGGCCTTCTATGTCTCGTCATTGTTAGAACTCTGTTAGAATTTTTGTTAGAATTTCTGTTAGAAATCACTAGTTTCTCACCAAATTACTCCGTACCTTTGTAGCGTGTTTATTATCCACGAGATAAAAGAAGAAATTATGAGAGGTGAGATCTATAAAAAGTGTCTAATGGCTCTGTTATTTTTGTTCTTTCTGAGTCTAGGTTCTATTGCTGGCTTTGCTCAAAATCAAAATAATGATACCCTTAAGGTAGAAACTTTACCAGAAGTGATGATACAGGCGCAGTTGCAAAAGACTTCAGCCAAGTCTTCGGTATATGCACCTACCATTCGCCAGAAAGAGGTGGCTCAAAATGCAATAGATCTTCTGCGTCAGCTGGCAATATCTCAGATCAGTATTAACCTGATGAGCAACAAGGTTACCACTACGACAGGTGAGGGAGTATCTCTATTCATCAACTATATCCCAGCGTCCCCAGAGGATATTGATGGACTATTGATTACAGATGTACGGCGAGTAGAGTACCTAGACTTCCCTATTGACCCACGTTTTCAGGGCAGGGAGCATGTAATTCATTTTATTGTACACAAGTATGAATATGGTGGGTATACAAAACTAAGTGTCAATGAGAACTTCCTTACGGGGTTGTCTAGCAATGTTTCTATTTTCTCTAAGTTTGCTTACAAAAGGATGATTTACGACCTTTATGTGGGCGGATCCAACCATAATCTCCACAACATAGGCACTTCTACGATTGGCACCTATTCGCTACTTGACGACAATGGAGGAGCAAAGACTATTATTAGGAAAGAGCTATTCAATGAGTCTCATTATAAGCAGAATTCCTACCCAATCACTTTTAGGGCGATTTATGATTCAGACAAAATTCAGATCACGAATACGGTAGGCTTCTCATATTCCGAAAAGCCAATAGCAACTTATTCGGGTATTCTTTCGTATGAACCAGATCTAAACAGAGACTATCAATTTACAAGAGATAACCCTACAAGGCAAAAGCAATTCACGTGGAATGGCTATTACTTCTTTGCGTTGGAGAAAGGTTATCAATTGAGCTTAAGCCCTTTTGCTGGTTATGGAAGAGTGAACGACAATAGTTGGTATACCAATACTTTGCCAAATTCTATAGAGATAGAAAATAACGCCAAAGAGGATCAATATAGATATGGGCTTAATGCAACGCTGAATAAAAGACTGTCCGATAGGCATCAACTATTTTTCAGTGGTTATTATGGAGCGAATAAGAGCGATGTGAGTTACCGTGGCACTTCAACTTATACGAATGAATTTATGTCGCAATATGGGGGAGCGACGATAGGGTATAACTTTTCTAATAATAGGTGGAGTCTCAATGCCAATTCATCCCTACAATGGGAGGAAAATAGAATCAACAAGAAGTCGGTAAGGGAGCTCTATCCGCTCTTTAATATCTCCGCAGGCTATTCTCCTTCGTCTCAGCACTCGATTAGATCCTTCTTTCACTATGGAGCCAATTACCCAGGGGCGAGTGTGAAGACACCTAATGTATTGCAAGAGCATGAAATGATGTACTTTACTGGCAACCCTGACATGGGACTCTCTAGGCAGTTCAACTTTAACCTCTCTTATAATTGGTTGCCTAATAATATGTTTTCCGCCTCACTATATGGCCAGTATTATGGTGAGATAGACCTCTATGTGCCTATCTTTGAGCATTATAATGGTGGAAAAGCTATTTTGAGGAAGTATGATACAGACGCTGAGTATCACCGTGTGCAGATGGGAGCTTCTTTTAATTACAAGATGTTAGATGGCAAGCTACACCTAGCTGCTTCTCCTTCCGTCACCATATTCCGTGTCCTTGGGTATTATGATAAATCAAAGTCCCCGTTTTACTTCAATGCTTCAGCTAAGTATTTCCTTAAGGACTTCTACTTCCAAGCTGCTTACCAGACCAAGTTCCGCACCATTCAGGGCAATAGAGCAGTCTATTTCGAGGATAGAGACTTCTGGCAACTACAGGCCGGATGGAGTAAGAACAATTTGAACATTCGGCTGAGTGCTAATAATCTATTTAGAGATGACTGGCGTACTTCTACTGAAACACTTGATAGTCCCTTGTATTCTGAGGTACGGTACTTAGAGGGCAATAATTTTCATCGGCGCATCAACCTCTCAATGACCTATACATTTGGTTACGGTAAGAAGATAAGGAGAGGCAATGAAGTGGGGCAACAGTATGGTGGCAATTCGGCTATCTTGAAGTGATGAGACTCTCTTTTTTCAAGCAAAAAGATGCGATGGATTGTGGACCAGAATGGTTGCCATGGTAGTCAAGCAGGCTAGACTCCATCCAGATTTAGAGTAAGTGTATAAACAACCTGCTCGTTAGAAAGTAATAGTATTAATTATGCAGGAGCGGTAACAATGAACTGAACATCAAGTTATTGATTAACTTTCCATGTCTCGTCACTATTAGAACTCTATTAGAATTTCTGTTAGAAATCACTGGTTTTCCTCCAAATTACTCCTTACCTTTGTAGCGTATCGGATAGCTTTAATGAGAATGCATAAGGAAAAAACTTTCCGAGCTTTGTAATCAGTGAATAAGTTGTCCGTCCCACAAGGGTCGTTAGGTTTGGGGCGCCAGGTCCCCGCCAGTCTTCGGCTCTATGGGGAGGGCGAGCCTTGACCGCTGGCTATCTAAGTGGCACCCTCGCGGGTGCTGATGGTAGAAGCCCGAAGGGCTTCCATGCCCTATTAACCCAGCCTTCCCCCTCGCTGGTAGGCGAAGCGTATCTGCGAGGAGAAGGTTGGGTAGAGGGATAGCTCACAACCTGCTACCCCGAAGGGGTTGCACTTTAAGATACATAGGTTGTTATCTATATGCAACCCCTTCGGGGTAGTGTGATTGTATTGGTCTTTGCTACCCAAGCTTCACCTTCCGGCTCGCTGTCGCTTGCCCTCAGGGGGAAGCCTGGGTTATTACACCGTGAAACCCCTTTCGGGGTTTTCTTAATCATCGAATAATAACATACCTGCAACAGTTGTTCGGGGCTTGGGGAGGGATGCCCCTCCGACTTGTCTGATAAGCCACTATCCAAGACATTTGATAGCTTAGGGTAGTATCCCAAAAAGTGTGTAAGGCAGAATGCCTCTTTGAACTGCAAATGTAC
>OHTB01001444.1_pt1 | contig 10295 bp, 7 predicted proteins | sample 1578771 | NCBI WGS metagenome assembly OHTB01 (sample SAMEA3879516, study PRJEB24766) | human gut metagenome | biome: human-associated habitat; feature: feces | place: USA | collected 1985/1987 | reverse complement strand
GGGCAGTCGAGGCCGGGGGAACCTTGCGGAGGGATAGGTCGTTACTAATCAATAAATAATATAATAATATAGAGGATGCTTATGAAACAAAAGAAAATGCTTGTACTTACTTTTTCGCAGTTGAAACAAATCTACACGCAGGAGATGCCGGGGTTGGTAGAGATGGCGGCTGTAAGTCCGACGGTGGAGGACTTTAAGGCTGGTCTGCTAAGACATCTGGATAGTTGCGGGGTGGTTAATGAGGTTGCGGAGGAGGCGAGGGAGCAAATTCGACTCTTACTCCAGTATGATGGACAGGATGTTCATGAACTGTCTACGGGACAGGATATTTCGGTACAGACGATACGGTTGCTTTATCAGTTTCTGACGGAGAAGTTGGAGAATATAGAGATGCCGACGGATTTGTTTGTAGAGTTGTTCCAGTTGTTCAAACGTTTGCAGGGGGAAAGTGTTCCTTTACCGTCTCCGCAGCGCATCAAGAGCCGGAATGACCGGTGGGATACCGGATTGGATGAGGAAGTGCGGGAGATGCGTGATGAGAATAAGGAACGGATGCTACATCTGCTGATTCAGAAGATTGAGAACCGGAAGTCGAAGCCTTCGGTGCGGTTTCATTTTGAGGAAGGGATGAGTTATGAGGAGAAGTATCAGTTGGTAAGCAAATGGTGGGGAGATTTCCGCTTTCATTTGTCGATGGCTGTGAAAAGTCCGGCTGAGTTGAATCGCTTTTTAGGAAATTCACTTTCGTCGGAGACGATGTATTTGCTGAATCGGGCACGTAAAAAGGGAATGCCGTTCTTTGCTACGCCTTATTATTTGTCGTTGCTGAATGTGACGGGGTATGGGTATAATGATGAAGCGATTCGGAGTTATATACTTTATTCGCCACGATTAGTGGAGACGTATGGCAATATTCGTGCATGGGAGAAGGAAGATATTGTGGAGGCAGGAAAGCCGAATGCTGCCGGATGGCTCTTGCCGGACGGACATAATATTCACCGACGGTATCCGGAGGTGGCTATCCTTATTCCTGATACGATGGGACGGGCTTGTGGAGGGCTTTGTGCATCTTGCCAGCGTATGTATGACTTTCAGAGTGAACGGCTGAATTTTGAATTTGAGACGTTACGACCGAAGGAGTCGTGGGACAGTAAGTTGCGACGGTTGATGACCTATTTTGAACAGGATACACAGTTACGCGATATTCTGATTACGGGAGGCGATGCGCTGATGAGTCAGAATAAGACGTTGAGAAATATATTAGAAGCAGTGTATCGTATGGCGGTACGCAAGCAAAGAGCGAATCTTGAACGTCCGGAAGGTGAGAAATATGCGGAATTGCAACGGGTGAGACTGGGTTCTCGTTTATTGGCTTATTTGCCGATGCGTATTAATGACGAGTTGGTTGACATATTGCGGGAGTTTAAGGAAAAGGCTTCAGCTGTTGGCGTCAAGCAGTTTATCATTCAGACCCATTTTCAGACACCGCTGGAGGTGACGCCCGAAGCAAAAGAGGCGATTCGGAAAATTCTTTCTGCCGGATGGATTATTACGAACCAGTTGGTATATACGGTGGCTGCCTCACGCAGAGGACATACTACGCGGCTTCGCCAGGTACTCAATTCACTGGGAGTGGTATGTTATTATACGTTCTCGGTGAAGGGATTTAATGAGAATTATGCGGTGTTTGCACCCAACAGTCGCTCAATGCAGGAACAGCAGGAAGAAAAGATTTACGGACAGATGACTCCGGAACAGGCGGAAGAACTGTATAAAATACTGGAAACCAAAGTCAGTGCAGGTATAAATGAAGAAAAACCGAAAGAAGATGCTGACACCGCCAAACAAATAAGACGGTTCATGAGAAAGCATCATCTGCCTTTCCTTGCTACCGACCGCAGTGTACTGAATCTGCCTGCTATCGGCAAGAGTATGACTTTCCAATTGGTAGGATTGACTGAGGAAGGCAAACGAATTCTTCGCTTCGAACATGACGGTACCCGTCACCATAGCCCTATTATCGATCAGATGGGACAAATCTATATCGTAGAGAATAAATCACTGGCAGCTTATCTACGCCAACTCAGCAAGATGGGGGAAGACCCGGAAGACTACGCTTCTATCTGGAGCTATACAAAAGGGGAAACCGAACCTCGTTTCAGCCTCTACGAGTATCCAGATTTCCCCTTTCGGATTACAGATAAAATGAGTAATTTAGAAATAAGTAATAGGTATTAGGTAATAGGTAATAACCGTAGCTACTGGTTAGTTTATCCGCATGGCTTAATACCTATTACTTATTACCTATTACTTATTACTTCACTCTAATTACCATATTAGCAACAATTGCAGTTAAACCTCCGGTGGTGATTCCTGAAGAGAAAATACTTCGAATCGCCTCTGGAGCTTGTTTTAATACGTCCGGCATTAGTTCCACACCCAAACCTAAAGATAGGCTGACTGCTAAGACTAGGGTTTCTTTGCGGCCTATTTCCTGTGAGGAAACGATGCGGATACCTGCTGCCGCTACTGTACCGAACATTAATAAGGTGGCGCCTCCCAGTACCGGATCGGGCATCAGAGAGAATATAGCTCCTACAATGGGGAATAATCCCAGCAGAACGAGCATAGCGGCAATATAATAGCCTACATAGCGGCTGGCAACTCCTGTTAATTGGATGATACCGTTATTCTGTGCGAAGATGGAGTTCGGGAAGGAGTTGAATATACCTGCTAAAAGAGAGTTGAAGCCATCTGCCATCACACCGCCGGAAACACGTTTCAGATAAGAATCACCTTCAATCGGAAGTCCGGAAATCATGGAGTTGGCTGTCACATCACCTGTGGCTTCAATAGCAGTGATCAGATAGACCAGGCCAATGGCGATAAATGAAGAGATATTAAAATCAATACCGTATTTAAAAGGTTGCGGGATGTTGAAACTCATCAGCATCTCGACATTTAGTGCGCTCATATTTACTTTTCCCAAAGCGAAAGCCAGGCCATAACCCAGGCAAAGACCGAACACGATGGAACTCATGCGCAGGTATTTGTTTTTGCAGCGATTGAAAAACAAGACGCTCAACAGTACGAGTGCCGCAATAGACAGATTTTCCCACGAACCGAAGGAGCCGTCGTCCATCGCGCTATATCCGCCGCCACAGGAAACGATACCGACTTTGATCAGACTCAATCCGATCAGTAGTACGACAATGCCGGACACTAGCGGAGTGATGATATTGCGAAGATACTTGAAGGTACGGCTGACGACCATCTCAATAGGTGCGGCAGCTATACAGGAGCCGAATATCAGCGGAAGTCCGCCTACTAATCCGGTCGCTATGATAGGACCGATAAAGGAGAAACTGGTACCTTGGATACAGAGCAGCTTCGCTCCTATCGGGCCGATACGACGGCATTGTATAAACATAGACACCAGAAAGCTTGTTTTTTCAACATCCAGTTTCAGTGCGCTCGCAATGATAAGAGGAGGTGTAATGATGGCTACAAAGATAGCCAGCAGATGTTGCAAGGCAGCAAACAGGGCATCTTTAAATGGGGGGCGGTCTTCTACGCCATAGATCAAATCTGTTTTCATTCGATATTTTTATTCAATAATTGATGTATATCCGTTGGGGAATTTCGTACTTTAAAAGTTTAGTTCAGCGTCCACTTCAAAGCCAGTGTCGGAATTACATAGAAGCCGTCACGACCACCGAAGTTATTGCTCAGTTCCACTTCAGAACCGACACTCAGGTTAAAGTTTTTATTCACTCCCTTGATGCGGTTCAGGTTTACCCAGAATTGCGGTTCGGAGAGGAAAATGGTTTTTCCATACTTGGTTTCTTCACGCCACCAGTCGACAAAACCGGAGAAGGTGAGCAAATCCTTGCAAAAGTTCATGTACCATGTTCCTGTCAACTGGAAGTTATTCGGGGATGGGTGCTTTTGTATATACTTATACATAGCAGTCAATGTGAAGCCTCTGGAAAAAGAAGCATTATTATAGGTATAGGTGGCTCCCGCCAGATAAGCGTTGTTGTAGGAGAATTCTTTTGCCAGTCCGCCATTGTATTCGAGATGGGCGGAGAAAGGACCTTTCCAGAATTTCAGTTCACGGGCTATCTCCCAGTAAGCGGAAGCGACTCCTTCGGACGTATAGTCCATATCGATAAAGAAGTAGGTACTTCCCCAGTTGTCGGGATGGAACTTCTCGACAGTGGAGGTCAACAGCGGGCGTCCTTTCAAGTCTTTATCATACAGGGAACGTCCGAAATCATAATGTAACTGAATGTTTTGTGCCTGCAATTCCGGTACGGCAGAAAGCAGCATACATAGGAAAAGAGCAGAAATGATCTTTTTCATGACAAATGTGTTTAAATGAAGGTGCAAAAATAGCTAAACCTATACATATATTCACATTCCGACACTAAAATTTTAATCCAGTCTATTATTTCCTGTATCCCACCACAATCGGGTCCCTCCATGATCGGGCCCGCCCAGAGCCTCCACAAGAGCCAGGTATTGCTCTCTGTCTTCGGTTTGCAGCGTGCCGGGGAAGTTGAGGCGACGTACCATTGTCTCCGTGTCAATACATCCGTTCCTGCTATGGTTGAAACGTACCGGAAACAGGCGGGGATATCCCGTGCGGCGCTGTTCCGCCCATGCCTCGCAACCTTCCGGGAATAAGGCTATCCATTTCTGCGTAATGATCTTTTCCAGCTTTATTTCCTTGTCGTCTGCGGGATTCCATTTAGGAGAAACCCGGCAACGGGCAGGAATGTTATTTTCGGAGTCTTGTGTGTCGATGAAATCGGCAGCCGTCCGCTCACTGTTCAGATAATCGTCCATCTGATAAATGCCGTGTTGATGAAGAGACGCCTTTATTCCGTTCAGATAACATTCTTCTTCATCTTCCGGAATCCATCCGCGCAAAGCAGCTTCGGCACGGAGAAACCAGACTTCGGCGGAGCTCATCAAAGGGGCATCCGTACTCTGATCGACGGACAATTTGGATAAGCCTGCATAATGATTATGCGCAAAGCAGGTTCCCTGACGGATGCCGCGGTACTCTCCTGCATACGCCTTGTCGGTACAGGTTTCAAAGTAAACTTTCAATCGGGGATCATCGTAGCCTGTCAGAATAGATTCCATTGCAGCGCTCATATAAGTTTCATTCCATACCCGGTTGAGCTCTCCCAACGGGTTCGTGAATCCGGATTTCGTAGAGACTGCTACCCGTTCAGCTTCCGCTTCAAAGACACCAAATTCATTTTCCAGTCCCTTCCGGAACTCGGCGCGTGCCTTATCCGGATCAACCGCAGAAATACGCATTGCCAGACGCATACGCAACGAATTGGCAAACTTGATCCAGGAGGAATATTGACCATCCAGCAAGATATCAAAGCGGGTGAATCCATTGGAGTCGGGCTTCTTGTCTATATAATCGGTAAGAGAGACAACAGCCGAATCGAGTTCATTAAAGAACTCATAGTAGACTTCTTTCTGCGTATCAGGGCGATATTGATTCTGGGCATTCGCGAAATTCTTATAAATAACAGGGCCGTAATAATCTGTCACACGGTGCATGACTTCCACTTTCAGCACTTTGGTAATGCCGAACAAGGCAGGTTCTGTATCACGGGTGGCATTCTCCGACTGGTAGATTTGTGGAAAGATATACGAATACATATGTGTCCACATGGCGCTGTTCCAGCCATCCTGCATATTATAATCCGAGTTATGCGTACCTCCGTTCAAGGGTTTGCCGTCGTGCATATAACCGGAGAACATATCCGCGTTCAGATTCTGTATCAACTGGAAAGGCCAGTTCTTGCCTTTACCGAAATCATAGTTAAAGTAGATGCCTTGCTGGATAATCCCCAGACGAATACCGAAGCCATTGTCGTCAATCAGCAAATCATCGTCCGTAATTCCCGACTGGTCGGTATTAAATTCACGGAATTTTCCTGTACAGCCAATAGAAAGCAGCAGCATCCCCAGCAAGTATATATAAATATGTTTTTTCTTCATCATCTTCCCTCCTGCTCTTAAAATTCACATGTCAAAGTAAAACCCAGACTGCGGGTGGTAGGCATACCGAACACTTCAATTCCCTGATTGTCATTGCCTGTAGAAAGTACCAGATCGGGATCGAAAGGCGCTTTCTTGTACAGAAAACAAAGGTTGCGGGCTACAAAAGAAAGTTGCAGGTCTTTCAGACAATTCGTTTTCTGTACCCATTTTCGGGGGAAGCTATAACTCAGCGATACTTCCCGCAGACGGAGGTTGGTAGCGTCATACATATAGTATTCCGTCACACCGGCGCGTCCGCCCACTACATTTTTATAGAATCCTTTGACATCACTTATTTGCCGGCCTTCCAGCGAAACATATCCTTTATCACGGGCTTGCGCCGTCGCTTTCGATACTCCATAGAGGTCCATCTCCGCCTGGGTCTGCGAAAGGACTTCACCTCCATAGCGCCAGTCAAGCAGGAAGTAAAGGCTGAAACCTTTGTAGGAGAAGGAATGATTCCACCCCAACATAAAGACCGGATTGGCATTGCCCACCTTTACGGTATTTCCGTCGCCTTCTACCAACGGAAGTCCTTTATAGTCTCCGTCCGTTCCATAAACGATGTGCCCTTCTTCATCACGTATAAAGGCTTTACCGTAAATATCGCCGATAGAGCCGCCTTTCACCAGTTTCATCGCATAACTGGACGAGAAGCTGGTAGGTCCGTAAACAAATTCTTTCAGTTCTTCATGGAGTTCTACAATCTTGTTCTTATTGGCAGAGAAGTTGAGAGAGGTCTTCCACGTGAAGTCGGGGGTCAGTACCGGAGTGGCATCCAGCGTTATCTCCCATCCCTGATTCCGGATATCTCCGGCGTTGACGTATCGATAGGCATACTTATCGCCCGCAAGCGCAGGCAGTTTGAAAAACTGCTCATACGTGTCGGTACGGTAATAGGTCAGATTTAATCCAAGGCGGTGCTGCAAGAACTTCCATTCCATACCCAATTCGACAGAATGCGTCATTTCCGGTTTCATCTCGGCGAAAGGGGCCGCATCGCTTGCCAGTATCTCTCCACCGGCAGTCACATACGAAACAGGATAGGTGATAAAGGGAGGCACCCCATTGCCAACGATACTATAAGCACCGCGCAACTTCGAGAACGAAACCCATTCGGGCATCTTTACCCACTTATCCGGAAGGAAAGAGACACCGACGGAAGGATAAAAGAATCCTTTCTTCTCGTACTTCGTGTAAGCCAGCGTAGACGACCAGTCGTTACGTGCGGTCAGGTCAAGGAAGACTCCTTCTTTATAGCCAATCTGTGCCGTCGCAAAGACCGATTGCAGTTGGTAATGGGCATCTATTTTCTGATCGATACTGGCAGAACTGCTCATCACGATATTGGCAAGATTAAACACATTGGCATATTTCAACGAAGCATTCTTCGAATCAATGCGAGTAGAGTTAGTGATTCTGTCATTGATACTGCCACCAATGGCTACATCCAATGTGAAGTCATTCAGTTGCTTCTTGACCATCGCCATCACATCTCCGTACATCTGCGTTTCCTGATAATCCATTTCAATATAGCGCCCGTTCATTCCACAGAGTGCCGTAGCGGTGGAGGCATAAAATTTCTGACGCAGTTTATCGGCTGAGTAATCCAGATTGCCACGAGCCTGAAGTGTCAGCCAATCAGTGACTTTCAAATTGGCAGAAAGGGAAAGGAGCAGGCGGATACGTGCATCCTTACTCTGTATGCGGTTTTGTATCCAATACGGATTCTGTTCAAAGTCTTCGGTAAAAGTATGCCAGTTTTGTGTATTCAGCTTTCTGTCCTCGTCATAACGCTCATAGTTATCTTTATAATAAGCCAAGTCCTCGCCACGAGGAAAGCGGTATAGACCTACCAGCGGATTCATATAAAAGCCTCCCGATACGGGTTTATTCTTCACTGTCTGCTTCATGACATTCACGTTACCGTCCAGTTTCAGCCTGCTGTTGAAGAGGACGGCGGTCTCTCTCAGACTGATATTGTGTTTGGAGAGTTTATTTTCATTCAGAATGCCGCGACCGGTGGTGTTGGCATAGGAGAAATATGTTTGCAGCTTGTCATTTCCGGAGTTGACGGATACAGAAGTGATCGACGTCAGTCCGGTACGGAAAAAGTCACCCAAATTATCGTAAACCGTCAGATTTTCTTTTTCTCCCCAACTGTCTGTTACATCACTTACTCCGTAGCTGTTCTGCATTTCGGGCAGAGAGAAAGCCTTTTCAAAAGTCAGTCCGGTAGAGAAATGAATATCCCTCCGTCCTACGGTATTTCCTTTCTTTGTAGTAATAAGAATGACTCCGTTGGCCGCCTGGCTACCATACAAGGCTGCGGCAGGAGCTCCTTTCAGGATGCTGATACTTTCCACATCCTCCGGATTCAGATTCGAGATTCCGTCTCCCCCATCCCGGTTACCGGCATTTGCCGTACCGCCGATAGCCGAATAAGCCTGTTCCGAAGTAGAATTTAGCATGGGAACACCATCTATCACGTACAGAGGCTGATTATCACCGGCCACCGATCGTACCCCACGGATACTGACTTTCGCCGATCCGCCCATGCCGGAAGAGTTCTTGCTGACCTGCACACCGGCTGCCTTTCCTGCCAAAGCCGTGATCATATTCACTTCTTTCACACGATTCAGTTCTTCTCCCCTCACCTTTTGCACGGCATAGGCCAAAGAGGATTCTTTCTTTTCAAGCCCCAAAGCAGTTACAATCACGTGGTCAAGCAGCAGAATATTTTCTTTCAGACATATTTCAAGCATTGACCTACCCTTTACACTGACTTCCTGAGACTCGTAACCTACGAAAGAAATTTGCAGAACAGCACTATCCGGAACGGATAAAAAGAAATTCCCCTCCACATCTGTCACTGTTCCATTCGCTCCGCCTTTCTCTCTGATTGTCGCTCCGATAAGTGGTTCACCATAGGTATCAATGACCCGCCCCCTTACCGTAAAACTGGCAGAGGAAACTTTCACACATTCTTTCGACCCCGGCCGTGAAGCATAACAATCTTCTTCAAAGAAAGCTAACAAGCTTATAAAACAGCAACTTATAATTATTCTTGTTTTCAACAGCATTTCAATAAGTTGTTTTTCACCATCTCCGTGCAAAAATAGCCAAATATTTTTAAATTTGTTTTTTTCCGTAACTATTTTGAGGGAAAAGAATAGATTCGTTATTTTTGTAGGAAATTACATCAATATGGAGATTGAAATCGAAAAACATCCTTTAGAACCCTTTCTCCCGCCAAAAGCAAAGCTGCTGATGCTGGGAAGTTTTCCGCCACAAAGAAAACGGTGGTCGATGGATTTTTATTATCCGAACCTGAACAATGATATGTGGCGCATTGTCGGACTCTTGTTTTTCGGAGATAAAGATCACTTTCTGAACGATACGCGGAAAGCATTCTGCCGGGAACAGATTATTGACTTCCTGAATGAAAAAGGAATCGCCCTGTTCGATACAGCCTCATCTATCCGGCGTCTGCAGGATAACGCTTCGGACAAATTTCTGGAAGTGGTGCAGCCGACGAACATTGCCGCATTACTCCGCCAACTTCCCGAATGCAGAGCAATCGTCACCACCGGACAGAAGGCAACGGATACGCTCCGTGCACAACTGGAAGTGGAAGAACCGAAAGTAGGAGACTATGCCGAATTTGTGTTTGAAGGACGGGCGATGAGACTCTACCGGATGCCTTCTTCCTCACGGGCGTACCCGCTTGCATTAGATAAAAAAGCCGCCGCCTATCGGATTATGTATCAGGATTTGCAGATGGTTATTTAGGTAATAGGTATTAAGTAATAAGTATTAGGTATTAATCGATAAATAGTATATAGTATGACACCTTTATTTTTGCAATATCCGGCGTGCAGTACATGCCAGAAAGCTAAGAAATGGCTAATCGAAAATAACATTGAGTATACTAACCGGTTCATTGTGGAAGATAACCCTACAGTGGAAGAGTTGAAAGCGTGGATTCCACGAAGCGGATTGCCAATAAAGAAATTCTTCAACACAAGTGGTTTGGTATATAAAGAGCTGAAACTGAGCGAGAAGCTGCCTTCCATGACTGAGGAAGAACAAATCGCATTGCTGGCAACGAACGGTAAGCTGGTGAAACGCCCGTTAGTAGTGACAGACAGCTTCGTTCTGGTAGGTTTTAAGCCCGATGAATGGGAAAAATTAAAATAATTGGAAATTTATTTACCCTA
>OHTB01001441.1_pt1 | contig 10344 bp, 9 predicted proteins | sample 1578771 | NCBI WGS metagenome assembly OHTB01 (sample SAMEA3879516, study PRJEB24766) | human gut metagenome | biome: human-associated habitat; feature: feces | place: USA | collected 1985/1987 | reverse complement strand
TCCTGGCAAAGCGTCATAATCGCGCCGACATACTCGCTCGTCACCATAATCTCCGCCGAAACGACCGGCTCCTCCATATACTCGATCTCGGACGGATCCGGCAGATTGGACGGGTTCGTCAGATCGATCACCTCTCCGTTCGTCTTGTGCACCTTATAGATAACGCCCGGTGCCGTCGTCACGAGATCCAGATGAAACTCTCTCTCCAGACGCTCCTGCACGATCTCCAGATGAAGCAGTCCTAAAAAACCGCAACGGAATCCGAAGCCCAGCGCCAGCGACGTCTCCGGTTCATACTGCAGCGACGCATCGTTGATCTGAAGCTTCTCCAACGCATCGCGCAGATCCGGATATTTGGCACTGTCCGCCGGATACATGCCGCAGTATACCATCGGGTTGACTTTTTTGTAGCCCGGCAGTGCTTCTGCACACGGACGGTCGGCATCGGTCACGGTATCACCCACGCGGGTGTCGCGCACGTTTTTGATGCTGGCGGTGAAATAGCCCACCTCGCCGGCCTGTAAGGCGTCCGTCGGCTCGTTGCCGATGGGCTTGAGGTAGCCGCACTCCAGAATGGTGTACTCCGCGCCGGTGGCCATCATGCGGATGGTCTGCCCTTTTCGCATGGTGCCCTGCTTGATACGGAAATACACCACCACGCCCACGTAGGGGTCGTACTGGCTGTCGAACACCAGCGCCTGCAGGGGCGCCTTGGGGTCGCCCTTGGGCGCGGGCACGTTCTGTACCACGTCCTCCAGCACGGCCTCGATGTTGGTGCCCAGCTTGGCGGAGATCTCCGGGGCCTCCAGTGCCGGCAGGCCGATGATGTCCTCCACCTCCTGCTTGGCCTTCAGGGGGTCGGCGGCGGGCAGGTCGATCTTGTTGAACACCGGCAGGATCTCCAGATCGTGGTCCATAGCCAGATAGGTGTTGGCCAGGGTCTGCGCCTCAACGCCCTGGGTGGCGTCCACCACCAGCAGCGCGCCCTCGCAGGCGGCCAGAGACCGGCTGACCTCGTAGTTGAAGTCCACGTGGCCCGGCGTGTCGATCAGGTTCAGGGCGTAGGTCTCCCCATCATTGGCGGTATAGAAAATACGCACGGCTCTGGATTTAATGGTGATGCCGCGCTCGCGTTCCAGGTCCATATTGTCCAGCAGCTGGTTCTCCATCTCGCGCTCCGGCACGGCGTGGCACTTCTCCAGCAGCCGGTCCGCCAGCGTGGATTTACCGTGGTCGATGTGGGCGATGATGGAGAAGTTGCGGATATGGGATTGGTCAAACATACAGAAAACCTCCTTAGGGTAAATCCACGCTGACCGCGCGGATAGCGCGCACAAGCGTTTTGCGGAGCAAAACCTTGCCGCAGGCGGAATTCATTTCCGCCGAGGATGTCAAATGAAAAGAGGGGTCCCCGGCTTGCCGTCAGGCAAGTTGGGGAAGGGATTTACCGTGGTCGATGTGGGCGATGATGGAGAAATTGCGGATATGGGATTGGTCAAACATACAGAAAACCTCCTTACTTCCCTGCCCGTTCGTCCACGTTGTGGATGACCTGAGCGGCGCTCTGCCCGATGCCGGGCAGGGTGGTCAGCGCGTCGGAGCTCAGGTGGGGCAGCTCATCCGCCTCCGTCAGTGCCCGCATATAGGCTCCGCGGCTCCGCAGCAGCGCCGCGTCCACTGCGCCGGCATCGAAGTCCACCGCCTCTGTGGCGAACAGATCCTCATTGCCGCCGCTTTGCCGGTACAGCCGCCGCAGCAGATCGTACAGCGTGGCGCCGAGGCAGTCTCCGGCGGCGGTGATGGCCTCCCGGCTGTTGGTGCGGCTCAGCAGATCGAACAGCAGCCCTGTGGTGTTCACCGCCAGCTTCTTCTGCAGCGTGGCCATGATGCTCCCCCGCAGGGAGCCCTTCTCCGTGCTGCCGTCGTACAGCGTTTCCGAGTCGATCATCGCGCCATCCCGGTTGGCGGTGCGGCCCAGCAGAAAGTCCGCCGACACCCGGTAAAAGTCACACACCTTACACACGAAGGCCAGACCCGGCTCCCGTATGCCGTTTTCATAGTGACTCAGCAGCGCCTGACTGATTCCCAGCGCCGCCGCCGCCTTCCGCTGGCTGATGCCCTTCTCCTGCCGCAGCAGGCTCAGTGTTCTGGAAAAATCCGTTGCCATGTTTCTCTCCCACCCTATCTTGTCTTGGCTCCGGGGCGTATCCTACCCGGGAATAAAATACAGCTTGTAAAGTATATCTTATTTTATACAGCTTGTAAATGCTTTTTTACGCTTCGCCGTAGAAATATTTGCACCTGCCCGCCCGAAGTGCTACAATAGCAAAAAAACACCGGAGGTGCACGATGGAAGAACTCATGCTGTATGTCCGCTACCAGGCCAAGCCCGGCTGCCGGGAGAAATTTGTCCGCCAGCTGGTGGAGGAGGGCATCCTGACCCTTATTCGCCAGGAGGACGGCTGCCTGGCCTATGATTACTACTTCTCTGCCCAGGACGAGAACGAGCTGCTGCTTATCGAGCGCTGGCAGAGCGCCGAACACCAGCGCGTCCATATGCAGCAGCCCCACATGGCCCGCCTGAAGGCCATCAAGGAGCAGAACGTGGACAGCACGACCCTGGGCAAGGTCCGTCTGGAGGCGTGAGCCATGCTGTTTGACACCCACGCCCACTACGACGATGAGGCCTTCGACCCGGACCGCGAGCTGCTGCTGGAGAGCCTGCCGCAGCGCGGTGTCGCCCTGGTGCTGAACCCCGGCTGCGATCTGGACAGCTCCCGCAAGGCGGTGTCCTACGCCGCTGCCTACCCCCATGTCTACGCCGCCGTGGGCATCCACCCGGAGAACTGCGCCGGCTTTGTCCCGGCGGATATCGACGTGCTGCGTGAATTGGCCCGACAGCCCAAGGTGGCGGCCATCGGTGAGATCGGTCTGGACTACTACTGGGCTGAGAACCCGCCCCGGGAGCTCCAGCAGCAGGTGCTGCGCGCCCAGCTGGCGCTGGCCCGCGCGCTGCGCCTACCGGTCATTTTCCACGACCGCGAGGCCCACGGGGACTCGCTGGCCATCGTTCGGGAGTTCCCCGATGTTACCGGCGTGTTCCACTGCTTCTCCGGCAGCCCGGAGATGGCGCGGGAGCTGCTGGACCTGGGCTGGTACCTGGGCTTCGACGGCCCTGTGACCTACAAAAACGCCCGCCGCGCTCCGGAGGTGGCCGCCGTTACGCCCCTGGACCGTATGCTCATCGAGACGGATAGCCCCTACATGACCCCGGTGCCCCATCGGGGCGAGCGCAACGACTCCGCCTATGTCCGCCTGGTGGCGGAGAAGCTGGCGGAGTGGAAGGGCGTTCCCGTGGAGCAGCTGGCCCGTGCCACACTGGAAAACGGCAAGCGTCTGTTCCGCATATCCGAATAAAGAGAGCGCCTGACCCAGCGGGTCAGGCGCTCTGTTCTGTGCCTTAGTTTCCCTTTTTGTCGATGGCAGAGATGGCCAGGGAGCAGAGGATACCCACCGCCGCCAGACCGATGATCAGGAAAAACGTGCTGTTATAGGACCCGCCGGCGTCATACAGCGCACCGGAGACGGTGCTGCCGAAGCTGGCGAAGATCAGGTTCGTGTTGATCAGGGGGAAATTCACCGGATAGTGGCCGGGACCGAAATAGGCGCGGCAGAAGGCGGAGTTGGTGGGCGTGACGCCGGAGTAGGCAAGACCGCCCAGCACAAAGCCCAGGATGACCACCGCCACGCTGCCTCTGGACATGGCCAGCAGCAGCACCGCAGAGGTCAGGATGAACAGGCCGTTCACCAGCTGCATGGACAGGCTGCGGCCGTACTTGTCGTACATCCCGCCGAAGAGCACGCGGCCCACGGCGTTGCAGATGGAGATCAGGCCCACGATGGTGGCCACGGAGGCCGCCGTCTGGTCGGCGCTGGCCTGCCACACCACGCCGCTGGCCTGAGAGATCAGGGCCAGTCCGGCAGCGCTGACCGCGATGGCCCAGACGTAGTACAGCCAGAAAGTGGTTTTTTTCAGCATTTGGCCGGGAGTGACATCCGCGGCAGCGGGACGGGACACGGCATTGCCGCCCTTGACCGCCGGGGCGGTAAAGTCCGCACCGGGTGCTACGAAAAAGAAGGAGCACACCGCCAGCACCGCAAAGCACACGATGCCCAGCACCAGAAAGCTGGTGCGCCAGCCGCCGACGCCGGCAGGTGTCCAGGCCTGGTACAGCTTGCCGATCAGAAAGCTGCCGCCGCCGAAGCCCATCAGCAGCACGCCGGAGATCAGGCCGGGCCGATCCGGGAACCAGCGGACCATGGTGCTCATCACGGCGTTGTAGCTCAGGCCGGAGCCCAGGCCGCACAGCACGCCGAAGCCCAGGTACAGCGTCAGCGGCGACTGGCAGCGGCTGGCGATGAAAAAGCCGGCCAGAAACAGGACCGCGCCCAGGCGCACGGCGTTTTTGGCGCTGAGCCTTCCGGCCAGCAGGCCGCACAGCAGGGAGCCGATACAGAACAGGATCATCACCAGGGTGAACGTCAGGCTCAGCTGGGCCTTCGTCCAGCCGGTGAACTCTGCGCCGATGGGGGTGGACAGTACGCTCCAGGCGTACACGAGACCTGCGAACAGCAGGACGATGACGCCCACAATGGCGTAGACCCAGCGGTTGAGCTGCTTCATAGGGAATACCTCCATATGTGAAAAATCTTTCAGTCACCTTACAGTTTATCGAATGGTTCGACAAAATGCAAGTGGGAGTTTCCGATAGGGAAAAGTATTTTTGATAAGCGCCGCCGGACTGTTCACAAAAATTTTCCACTTTGCGCCGCTTTTTGCATGGAAACTTTACACAGGACATGATAATATATAGTATAACACGACCGAAGGGCGGGATGGCTTTGGACCTGAACAAGAAAAACATCAAGCGGATCATGCTGCTGATCGCCTTTGCGGCACTGCTGTACTGGGGACTGAACAACCTGAAGTGGATCAGCGGTGTGCTGGGCAGTCTGCTGGACCTGCTCTCGCCGCTGTTGATCGGTATCTGCATCGCGTTTGTGCTGAACCTGATGATGGTGGCGCTGGAGCGCCTGTGGGACCGCGGCCTGATCAAATGGAACAGTCCGTGGAACGCCAAGCTGAAGCGGCCTGTCTGCCTGACGCTGACGCTGCTGCTGTTCCTGGGTATCATTTTTGCTATCTTCTTCATCCTTATCCCCCGTCTGGAGGAGGCCGGCACTACTATGGTAGCCAATATCCCCACCTATGTGAACCAGATCCAGGTCTGGTGGACAAATCTCAGCGACTTCGCTGCCGAGCACGGCGTGACGCTGCCGGAGCTGTCCCTCAGCGCCGACCAGGTCAAGGATACCATCACCGGTTTCCTACAGGAGAAGGGCGACAGCGTGGTAAATACCACCCTGAACATCACTACGTCCATTCTGTCCGCGCTGGTGAACTTCCTGTTGGCGCTGGTGTTCTCCCTGTATCTGCTGGCCCAGAAGGAGACGCTTCTGGCACAGTCCCGCCGCCTGCTGCGGCGGATCCTGCCCCAGAAGGCCGCCGACCGTCTTATGCGCCTGCTGAGCCTGACCAACAACGCCTTTTCCAGCTTCGTCACCGGACAGGTGACCGAGGCGTTTATCCTGGGCACCCTGTGCTGCATCGGTATGCTGATCCTGCGCCTGCCCTACGCGCTGCCGGTATCGGTCATCATCGCGTCCCTGTCGCTGATCCCCATTTTCGGCGCGTGGATCGGCGCGGCCACCGGCGCGTTCCTCATCGTGTTCCAAAGTCCCATCAAGGCGCTGACCTTCCTGATCTTCCTGCTGATATTGCAGCAGGTGGAGGGCAACCTGATCTACCCCAAGGTGGTGGGCAAGTCTGTGGGTCTGCCGGGACTGTGGGTGCTGGCGGCCGTGACCATCGGCGGCGGCGCCTTCGGCGTGCTGGGTATGCTGCTGGGCGTACCGGTGTGCTCGGTGGTCTATGTGCTGGTGCAGGACTACATCCGTTCCGGCAAGCCTGTCAGGACAGATGGCGTACCTCCGACGCAGTCATAACACATTATATATAAATATAAAAGGGCGTCCCGCCGCGGCTGGACGCCCTTTTTTCCGTTGTTCACAAATAATTAAAACCCCGGCTATTGACAACGGTTCCCGCCGGTGGTACACTGCGTTTAGCACTCAAAGATAACGAGTGCTAAACGGAGAATGGACCTATGGAACTGACCCAACGAAAAAAGCAAATACTGAAGATCGTGGTGGACAGCTACATCAACACCGCTGAACCGGTGGGCTCCAAGGCCATCGTGGCGCTGATGCCGGAAAAGGTCAGCTCCGCCACCGTGCGGAACGAGCTGGCCGACCTGACGGACATGGGCTACCTGGAGCAGCCCCATACCTCGGCGGGGCGCATTCCATCGGCCAGGGGCTACCGGCTGTACGTCAACGAGCTGATGGACCGCAAGACCCTGTCGGCAGAGGAGGAGGCCAGCATCAATACGGCGCTGGCAAAGCCCCTGCAGCAGGTGGAGCAGGTCATCGACCAGGCGGGACAGATGGTGTCCAGCTTTGTGGGCTATCCCACCTACGCTGTAGCGGACCACCGCACGGCGGCCACGGTACAGCGGTTTGAGCTGATCGGCGTGGACGCCTCCGGCTTTATCGCCGTGGTGATGCTGTCGGACAGTCGGGTGAAGAGCCAGCTGATGCGGACGTCGCTGCCCGTTGAGGCGGAGGCGCTGCCGCAGCTGAGTCACCTGCTGAACACCCACTTTACCGGGGTGTCCGCGGAGCAGATGAACGCCACGCTGATGAACCTCAGCGAACAGGTGTCCGGCCAATGGTTCCTGATTTTGAACCAGGTGACGGAGTACGCCGGGTCGCTGCTGGAGGAGTCCAACCACCAGCAGGTGTACACCAGCGGCGCCAGCCAGCTGCTGAAGTTCCCGGAATTTCGGGATATCGACAAGGCCCACGACCTGATGAGCTTTATGGTGGACAACAAGCAGGAGCTGCCTGTGCCTGCCGGGGACGCGCCCATGCAGATACTCATCGGGCCGGAAAACGTCAACGACGCGCTGAAGGAGAGCAGCGTGGTGATCGCCAGCTATGATATCGGCGATAATATGCGCGGCTTAGTGGGCGTTGTGGGTCCCACGCGTATGGATTACGCCGCGGTCGCGGCGCGGCTGAGCTACTTTGCGGAGAGCCTGAGCCGTATGTTTGGTAAAAAACAGCTACCGGAGGATACAACGGAATGAGCGAAAAGGATAATAAAAAGAACAAGAAGGCGACAGAGGCCGCCGAGAGCGCCGCGAAGGAAACCGCGCCGGAAGCGGCGGAGAGCGCAGCGGAAGCGGCCGAGACGACCGAGGATACCTACACCGTCACCAAGGCACAGATGGAGCAGATGGAGGCGCTGGCGAAAACGCTGGCGGACGCCAATGACAAATACCTGCGGCTGGCGGCGGAGTACGACAACTACCGGAAGCGGACTGCGCGCGAGAAGGAGCACCTGTACAATGACGCGAAGATCGACACCATCAAGCCGTTTCTGGCGGTGCTGGACAACCTGGAACGGGGCGTGAGCCAATTTGAGGAGGGCGACGCACACCGGCAGGGACTGGAGCTGATCTGCAAGCAGTTCGAGGAGGTCTTGACCAAGCTGAACGTTGCGGAGATACCCGCCCTGGGTGAGAAGTTCGATCCGGAAAAGCACAACGCGGTGATGCACACCGAGGACGAGACCGCGGCGGAGAACACCGTGGTAGAGGTATTCCAAAAGGGCTACACACTGGGCGACAAAATACTTCGCTTCGCCATGGTGAAGGTAGCCAACTGAGTGGGAGGTAACGAACATGGAAGGCAAGAAGCTGTACAAGAGCAGCACAGATAAGAAGATCGCCGGTGTATGCGGCGGCATCGCGGAGTATTTCAACATCGACTCCACGCTGGTGCGTTTGGCGTGGGTGGTGTTCTGCCTGCTGGGCGGAAGCGGTGTGCTGGCCTATATCATTGCCGCGCTCATCATGCCGGACCGGCCCTATTAAGCGGCCAGATCAAATACAGTAAGCAATAAATATTTATCTATATACAGGAGGCAATCATTATGTCTAAAGTTATCGGTATCGACCTTGGTACGACCAATTCCTGCGTAGCCGTGATGGAAGGCGGCGAGGCAGTCGTTATCCCCAACGCGGAGGGCAACCGCACCACCCCGTCCGTGGTGGCGTTCAGCAAGACCGGTGAGCGTATGGTGGGCCAGGTGGCAAAGCGCCAGGCCATCACTAACCCGGAGCGCACCATCTCCTCCATCAAGCGTGAGATGGGCACCGATCACCGCGTGACCATCGACGGCAAGAGCTACACCCCCCAGGAGATCAGCGCCATGATCCTGCAGAAGCTGAAGGCGGACGCCGAGGCCTATCTGGGCCAGACCGTCAGCGAGGCGGTCATTACCGTGCCCGCCTACTTCACCGACAGCCAGCGTCAGGCCACCAAGGACGCCGGCAAGATCGCCGGCCTGGACGTGAAGCGTATCATCAACGAGCCCACCGCCGCCGCACTGGCCTACGGTGTGGATAAAGAGCAGGCACAGAAGATCATGGTCTACGATCTGGGCGGCGGCACCTTTGATGTGTCCATCCTGGAGATCGATGACGGCGTGATCGAGGTGCTGGCTACCGCCGGCAACAACCGCCTGGGCGGCGACGACTTCGATCAGTGCATCATGAAGTATCTGGTGTCCGAGTTCAAGAAGAGCGACGGCATCGACCTCAGCGGCGACAAGGTCGCCATGCAGCGCCTGAAGGAGGCCGCCGAGAAGGCCAAGATCGAGTTGTCCGGCGTGACCACCAGCAACATCAACCTGCCCTATATCACTGCGGACGCCACCGGCCCGAAGCATCTGGACGTCACCCTGACCCGGGCGAAGTTCAATGAGCTGACCGGCCACCTGGTGGAGGCCACCATGGGCCCCGTGCGTCAGGCTATGTCCGACGCCGGTCTGAAGCCCAGCGACCTGGCCAAGGTGCTGATGGTGGGCGGCTCCAGCCGTATCCCCGCCGTGGTGGAGGCCGTGAAGAGTTTTACCGGCAGCGAGCCGTTCAAGGGCATCAACCCCGATGAGTGCGTGGCCATGGGCGCCGCCCTGCAGGCAGGCGTGCTGACCGGCGACGTGAAGGGCCTGCTGCTGCTGGACGTCACCCCCCTGTCCTTGGGCATTGAGACCATGGGCGGCGTGTGCACCAAGATCATCGACCGCAACACCACCATCCCCACCCACAAGAGCCAGGTGTTCTCCACTGCTGCTGATAACCAGCCCTCTGTTGAGATCAACGTTCTGCAGGGCGAGCGTGAGTTTGCCCGCGACAACAAGAGCCTGGGTGTGTTCCACCTGGATGGCATTGCTCCGGCTCCCCGTGGTGTGCCTCAGATCGAAGTCACCTTCGATATCGATGCAAACGGCATCGTGAAGGTCAGCGCGAAGGATCTGGGCACCGGCAAGGAGCAGAACATCACCATCACCGCTTCCACCAATATGTCCAAGGAAGATATCGACAAGGCTGTGAAGGAAGCTGAGCAGTTTGCTGCCGATGATAAGAAGAAGCGTGAAGAGGTCGATATCCGCAACGGCGCTGATCAGATGGTGTTCCAGACTGAGAAGATGCTGAAGGAGAACGGCGACAAGATGCCCGCTGACGTGAAGAGCGAAGCTGAGGCAAAGCTGGCCGACCTCAAGACCGCTGTTCAGTCCGGCTCCATCGATGAGATCAAGGCAAAGCAGGATGAGCTGAGCCATGTCTTTGAGAAGATGTATCAGGCTGCCGCTGCTGCCCAGCAGGCTGCAGGCGCACAGCCCGGCCCCGATGCTGGCGCAAACAACCAGCAGAAGCCCAACGATGACGGCGTTGTGGATGCTGACTTCAAGGAAGTCTAAGTTCTGACACAAACGGCAGATGCCCGGCCAAACCGGCGGGCAGACGTGCCGGATAAAAGCAAAAGCCGCTCCGGTTTTGCCGGGGCGGCCTTTGCTGGTTTTATAGAGGTATGGTTATGGCACAGGAAAAGCGCGATTACTACGAAGTGCTGGGAGTATCCAAAACGGCCACCGATGCGGAGATCAAAAAGGCTTACCGCAAGCTGGCCATGAAGTACCACCCGGACTACAACCCCGGCGATAAGGATGCCGAGGAAAAGTTCAAGGAAGTCAATGAAGCCAACGAGGTGCTTTCGGACCCGAAGAAGCGCCAGCTGTACGATCAGTACGGCTTTGCCGGTGTTGACCCCAGCTATGCAGCCCAGAACGGCGGCGGCGCGGGTGGCTTCAGCGGC
>OHTB01001440.1_pt1 | contig 10351 bp, 9 predicted proteins | sample 1578771 | NCBI WGS metagenome assembly OHTB01 (sample SAMEA3879516, study PRJEB24766) | human gut metagenome | biome: human-associated habitat; feature: feces | place: USA | collected 1985/1987 | reverse complement strand
TAGTCATCGGCTCTACGAGCCTTGACTAGGGGCTACTACAAATCGGACCTCTGCGAGGTCCTTTCTCGGTGGGGCTTATCGGACAAGTCGGACGGATCGGGCAAGTCGGACGGATCGGACGAGTCGGACTGTGGTTTCCTGAAAAAGGTTGTTAGGCCCTGGCTCCGCTCGACAGGGGGTTCTGTAGAGAGTGATATTTTTGGTAGCTTTGCAGTAAGGGAGGGAGTGAGGAATATTGACTATTTAGAGAATAAGTTTTGGGTGTTGGCATGAAGGTAGCACTAATTACAGGAATTACGGGTCAGGATGGTTCGTATCTTGCTGAGTTTTTACTCGGAAAGGGGTATGAGGTGCATGGTGTGATGCGTCGGAGTAGTTCGTTCAATACAGGTCGTATTGAGCATCTTTACCTAGATGAATGGATCAGGGATATGCACGAGGGGCGGTCACTGCACCTTCACTATGGTGATATGACTGACTCTAGTTCGCTTCTACGTATTTTGCAGGAGGTGAAGCCAGATGAAGTGTACAACTTAGCGGCACAGAGCCATGTGAAGGTCTCCTTTGAGGTGCCTGAGTACACCGCTGAGACGGTGGCTCTTGGGACGCTGAGACTTTTGGAAGCGGTTAGGATTCTTGGGATGGGAGAGAAAGTGCGGATTTACCAAGCCAGCACCTCGGAGCTTTTTGGAAAAGTGGTGGAAAGCCCGCAGAATGAGCAGACCCCCTTTCGACCTTCTTCCCCCTATGCGGTGGCGAAGCAGTATGCCTATTGGATTTGCCATAACTATCGAGAGAGCTATGGAATGTACGTGGCGAATGGGATCCTCTTTAATCACGAGAGTGAGCGGAGGGGAGAGACCTTTGTGACGCGTAAGATCACCTTGGCGGCGGCGAGGATTGCCGCTGGGGTACAGGATAAGCTCTATTTGGGCAACCTTAGTGCCCTTCGAGACTGGGGCTATGCCAAGGATTATGTGGAGTGTATGTGGCTGATGCTACAGCAGGAGTCTCCTCGGGACTTTGTGATTGCAACTGGAGAGCAGCACTCAGTGCGGGAGTTTGCAACGCTTGCCTTTGCCTTTGCCGGTATTGAGCTTGAGTGGAAGGGGAGTGGCTTGGAGGAGAAGGGTATTGATCGTAAGAGTGGTCGAGTATTGGTGGAGGTAGACCCTCGTTTCTTTAGGCCATCGGAGGTGGAGACGCTTTTGGGTGACCCTTCAAAAGCACGTAAGGAGCTGGGCTGGAATCCGAGGGCAACCTCTTTTGAGGAGTTGGTGCAGAAGATGGTGGAGCATGATATGGCTCTGGTACAGAGTAGTGGTGGTGCGGTGTGCTCACCTGGGGTGTGAAGGGTGATGAATAAGGATAGTAAGATATATGTGGCTGGGCATCGGGGGTTGGTGGGCTCGGCAATTTGGAACAATCTAAAAGCACGTGGGTACCATAACCTTGTGGGACGGACGCATCGGGAATTGGACCTTTTGGATCCCGTGGCTACTCGTCGGTTTATGGAGCAAGAGCAACCGGAAGGGGTTATCCTAGCGGCTGCTAAGGTGGGCGGTATTGTGGCTAATCAGCGGTATCGGGCCGACTTCATCTATGAGAATCTGCAGATTCAGCAGAATGTGATTGGGGAGAGTTGGCGGTGTGGGGTGCAGCGGTTGCTCTTTTTGGGCAGTAGCTGTATCTATCCTCGTGATGCGGCTCAGCCTATTCGGGAGGAGGCCTTGCTGACAGGGCCTTTGGAGTACACCAACGAACCGTATGCTTTGGCTAAGATTGCGGGGCTTAGACTTTGTGAGAGCCTCAATCTACAGTATGGCACCAATTATATTGCGGTGATGCCGACCAATCTTTATGGTCCGAATGACAACTTTGACTTGGTGAATAGCCATGTGCTTCCTGCGATGATTCGGAAGATTCACTTGGCAAAGCTCTTGGGTATTGGTGACTTGGGCGGCGTGAAGAGGGACTTGGTACGACGCCCTGTGGAGGGGGTTGTGGAGCCTGAGGAGTTGGCGAAGATGGGGATTTACCCTAATGAGGTAAGACTCTGGGGAAGTGGGAAGCCACTGAGGGAGTTCCTCTGGAGTGAGGATATGGCGGATGCATCGGTGCACCTATTTCTGAATACCGACGTTGCCGACCTCTACCCTAAGGGAAAGGAAGAAGTACGTAATTGCCATATCAATATCGGGACAGGCAAGGAGATTAGTATCAAGGAGCTGGCTCAATTGATAGCTCGGGTGGAGGGGTTTGATGGGGTGATCTCGTGGGATAGCACGAAACCAGATGGCACTCCACGGAAGCTCTGTGATGTATCGCGACTGCATGCCCTTGGTTGGAGGCATCGCGTGGAGCTAGAGGAGGGAGTGGAGCGATTGTATCAATGGTATTTGGAGAATTAGAGAGTGATTAAGAATATATTATTTGACTTTGGAGGGGTATTTGTACGACTGAATAGAGAGGAGTCGGTAAGGCGTTTTGAGACTTTAGGAGTACATGATGCAGATGGTCTACTAGATCCCTACCAGCAACAAGGTCTTTTCTTGAAGCTGGAGGAGGGACAATATGATAAGGCGGAATTTACTGAAGCATTGAACGGAGCTTATTCTCTTGCCCTCAGTGAAGAGCAGGTGGGATGGGCTTTGATGGGTTTCCTTGCCGAAGTGCAGCAGTATAAATTTCGCTACATACGCGAAGATCTACCGAAGGAGTTGCGGTTGCTAGGCATCAGTAATATCAATCCATTTATCTGGGAGTATGCTCGGTCGGGTGAGATGATTGATGGTGGCTACTCGGTGGATGACTTTTTTGAGAAGGTTTATCCCTCCTATGAGTATGGGGTGTGTAAGCCAGATAGAAGATTTTTTGACCTGATTGTGAAGGAGTCGGGTATCCGCCCTGAGGAGACACTTTTTATTGATGATGGTCCTGCTAATACGGAGGTGGCGAGGAAGCTGGGCTTTGTCACCTTCTGCCCTGAGAATGGTGAGGATTGGCGACCTATTTTGGATAAGATGCTGGGGTGATGGAGGAGCTGTTCTCTAGTTATCGAACTCTTAAAAGCCGTTCGGAGGCTATTTACACGGAGCAGAGGAGTAAGTTTATTGCCTTTGCAATACCAGTGGAGTCGGAGGAGGCGGCTATGGAAGAGATTCAGGAGTTGCGGAAGCGATATTATGATGCTCGGCATGTCTGCTGGGCGTACCGCATCGGGAAGGGGGAGCCTATAGAGCGACAAAATGATGATGGTGAGCCGAGTAGTACCGCAGGGAAGCCGATATTGGGTCAGATGCTTAGCTATCAGCTTACCGACCTATTGATTGTAGTAGTGCGGTATTTTGGCGGAGTGAAACTGGGTACTGGTGGATTGATTGTGGCCTATCGCACTGCAGCGGAGGAGGCGATCAAGAATAGTGAAATTGTGGAGGTGACCCTTTATAGTCACTATCGGCTTACTTTCCCTTTTGAACTTATCAATCCTGTGATGATGCTCTTGAGGCAATATGAGGCGGAAACGGTGCTGAGTGATGCGGATACGGAGGGGCATATATGGGAAATAAAGGTGCCTAATAGTAGGGCGAGGGAGTTTGAAGAGGGAGCGAGTGCCATTTATCAGCTACAAATAAAGGAGGTAGCGAACTAATGGGGGTGCACCTTTGTTGTATGTGTGGGGAGGGGTAGTGATGATTGTAATGTAAAACTATAGAATAACATTGATTAACTAACTTATGAAGACAGACATCGAAATCGCAAGAGAAGCGAAACTGAAGAAGATTGACCTAATTGCTGAGGAAGCCGGTATCCCAGAGGATCGACTATCCCCCTATGGAAAGTATATGGCTAAGGTGGATAGCACTCTCCTTGAGGAAAAGCACGATGAGGGTAACCTGATTCTTGTAACAGCTATTACTCCAACCAAAGCGGGTATCGGTAAGACTACAGTATCTATTGGACTAGCACTTGGACTTAACAAGATAGGAAAGAAGGCTTTTGTAGCATTGAGAGAGCCGTCACTCGGACCAGTATTTGGTATGAAGGGTGGTGCTGCTGGAGGTGGATATGCACAGGTATTGCCTATGGACCAGATCAACCTCCACTTTACTGGTGACTTCCATGCCATTACTTCGGCGAATAATACGCTTGCCGCACTTGTGGATAACTATGCTTATCAGAATAGAAATAAGCCTGAGGGCCTCAGTAGCATCGTTTGGAAGCGTGTACTTGATGTGAACGATCGTAATCTACGTAATGTGATTACTGGTCTTGGTGGGGTAGGTAATGGTGTGCCTCGTGAGACGGGATTTGATATTACTCCAGCTTCGGAGATTATGGCGATCCTTTGTCTGGCTACAGATATTAAGGACCTCCGCAGAAGACTCGATAACATTCTTGTGGGCTATCTAAAGGATGGTTCGCCATTTAGAGTAAAGGACCTTGGTTGCGGTGGAGCACTTACTATCCTTCTGCAGGATGCTATTAATCCAAACTTGGTGCAAACAACGGAGAATACTCCTGCCTTTATCCATGGTGGTCCATTTGCTAATATTGCACACGGCTGTAACTCGGTAATGGCTACTAAGATGGCTTTGAAGTATGGCGAATATGCTATCACAGAGGCTGGCTTCGGTGCCGACTTAGGTGGTGAGAAGTTCTTTGATATTAAGTGTCGTCACGCTAAGCTACAACCAAAGGCTAGTGTGCTGGTAGCTACTGCTCAGGCATTGAAGCTACACGGTGGGGCCGATGAGAAGAACCTTAAGACTGAAGACCTTGAGTCGCTGAAGAAGGGCTTTGGCAATATGGATCGCCATGTGGAGAACCTCCGTAAGTTTGGGCAGAGTGTAGTGGTTTGTATCAACCGCTTCCCCACTGATACGGATAAGGAGATTTCACTGATTAGAGAGCACTGTGAGCAGAACAACCTACCATTTGCAGTGAATACTGCGTTTGGCGAAGGTGGTGAGGGTGCTGTAGAGCTTGCACAAGTAGTGGTAGATACCATTGATAATAATCCTTCTAAGCCTCTACAATTCTTGTATGATAATGATATGTCTATCAAGGAAAAGGTAGATGCGATCACCAAGAATATCTACAGAGCATCGCACGTCAATTATGAGACTAAGGCGATGAAGGCGATTAAGAAGCTTGAGGAGCAGGGATTTGATAAGTTCCCAGTATGTATTGCCAAGACTCAATACTCATTTACCGATGATGCTAAGCGCTTCGGTGCTCCTGATAACTTTGAACTCAACGTACAGGACGTGGTGGTGAATACTGGTGCTGAGCTGGTAGTGGTGATTATGGGTAGCATCATGCGTATGCCTGGTCTGCCTAAGGAGCCAGCTGCTATGAAGATGGATTTGGTGGATGGTGTGATCCACGGCCTTAGCTAATGCCTTGTACTGACCAAGAAATGAGGTCGGCAGTAGAGCAACTCCTCGACGAGTTTCGCTCTTCTGCCGACCTATCTTATAAGTCTTTCAATACCAAGCTAAAGGTTTCTTGCTATCCAGATAGCATACTGGGAATACGGATGCCAGTGGTACGACGAATAGCCCATAAACTTTCCAAGTATCTAACTTCCGATGGTGCTATTACACTTCTATACCCTCTTGCTGAAAGGTGGTATGAGTACAAACTGTTATTAGGACTGGTATTAAAGGAGGTGACGCAAGAGGATGAAGTCGGAAAAACTATCCCAGTGCTTTATTCGCTATGCGACGGATGGGCTGTATCAGACCTATACCAAGAGGTGCTTGGACATTTTGCCAAATTATGGAGCCTTGAAGAGGTGCTTTTGTCCACTAAGAAGTTTGCAACTAGTCCAAATGAGTTCGCTCGTAGACTCTCTATCGTTGCTTACTTTCCACTGCTGCGACAAGAGCTGGTCAGTGTCGAGCAAGTGCTACAGCATATTGCCCTGCTAGAATATGATGCTGCCTACTATGTGGAGATGGCCAATGCGTGGATGCTTGCCGAAATCAAGCTGACCCACCCAGAGGTCTCGCCTGTGATTTCTAACCCTTCACTCAAAAAGCGATATCTCCAGAAGCTACGTGAGTCGCTTCGTTACCACTAATAAACTCTAAAAAGAATGCAGTACCGGTCTTGTAACAGTCTTTCATAGTGGATGGCGACTTATTTCGTGCTCATTTGGGTGGGTGGATATTAGAGTGGGGGAGTAGAGCTGTGGAATTAGCTCTACTCCCCTATTATATGAAGTGTCTTAATTAGATCTCTTCAAAGCGTGCGGTGAAGAACCGAAGCTGATGAGGCTCGTAGGTGAATCGTAGCCCCTTGATCGTCTCGGCGTGGCGATAAAGCTTGATCACCGACTCTGCTACCACCTGCATATGTGCATAGGTGTAAACTCGTCTTGGAATGGTGAGCCGTACTGTCTCGAGCTTTGGCCTATGGTTTTCCCCGGTCTTAGGGTCTCTACCTGCGCTTACAATTCCCCTCTCCATAGAGCGTACGCCGCCCTCTACATATAGATTTGCAGCGAGTGCTTGTGCGGGGAATTGGTCTTGTGTTAGGTGCGGACAGAAACGACGTGCATCAATAAATACAGCATGCCCTCCAGTGGGTTCTACGATAGGTACCCCTCCCTCACGGAGTAGGTCACCAAGATAACGTACTTGGCGAATGCGGTGCTCAATGTACTCAAATTGAAGTGATTCCTTGAGCCCTATTGCCATAGCTTCCATATCCCTACCAGCCATACCTCCGTAGCTTGGCATTCCCTCGAATACTACCACTAATTCCTTGGCTTTTTGGAATAGCTCCTCATCATTCATACAGAGGAATCCACCGATATTCACGATACAATCCTTCTTACCACTCATAGTGCAGCCATCGGCGTAGCTAAACATCTCGCGCACAATCTCCTTGATGGTCTTATCGGCATAGCCCTCCTCCTGCTCTTTGATAAAGTAGGCATTCTCTACGCAACGCGTTGCATCGAAAAAGACCTTTACCCCATACTTATTGCAGATATTCCGCACCTCTCGCATATTCTTCATTGAGACTGGCTGTCCACCAGCGAGGTTTACCGTTACTGCAAGGCAAACATAGGCGATGTTTTCCGCTCCCTTTTCCTTGATGATCTGCTCTAACTTCTCCAGATTGATATCCCCCTTGAAAGGAATAGAGCAAGAGGCGTCGTGTGCCTCATCACGGATAATATCCAAGAAGATAGCCCCATTGGCTTCTTGATGGTAGCGAGTAGTGGTAAAGTACATATTACCCAACACATATTGTCCAGGCTTAATGGCAATACGACTTAAGATGTTCTCTGCACCACGACCTTGGTGCGTAGGCACTAAGTGCTTAAAACCAAAAATGTCTTGAACGGTCTCCTCAAGGTGGTGGAAATTGCGACTTCCTGCATAGGCTTCGTCACCAATCATCAATCCACTCCACTGCTTGTCGCTCATGGCATTGGTTCCCGAATCAGTCAGCAAGTCGATATAGACATCTTCCGAATTGAGTAGAAAGGTGTTGTAACCTGCTTCCTTGATAAGTCTTTTTCGCTCCTCGAGCGAATTCATCTTCACAGTTTCTACAGCCTTAATTCTAAAAGGCTCGGCTGGATGCTTGTTTAGGTCTAGCATATTTGTTTTAGGTTTAAGAGTTAATAAAATAACTATCTCCAGTCTGCCTCAAATATACTATTATTCTTCCAATCACCCAACTATTTAGACTGTAAAAACTACTCCTTTTCCGTTGCCTCAGTAGGGGTTTCTATTGTAGGCTCCTGCTCTTTTGACTTATTTTCCGCATCAAGCAATTGATCTGCCCTCGACTTCCACGGTCTTTTACCAAGGATTTGTTCCACATCTTCGGTGAAAATCACCTCCCTACTAAAGAGCAAGTCAGCAATCTTTTGGTGCCCGTCTCTATGCTCCATAAGTATCTGCTTAGCACGCTCATACTGAGTATTGATGATTTGTAGTACCTCCTCATCAATCATCTTAGCCGTTGCTTCACTATAAGGCTTTGTAAATCCATATTCATTTTGATTGTCCTCATAGTTGATATTTGGGAGCTTCTCACTCATACCGAAGTAGGTGACCATAGCTTGTGCCATCCTTGTTACCTTCATCAAGTCATTGGCTGCCCCAGTAGAGATCTTCCCGTAAGTGACAAATTCAGCTGCTCTACCTCCTAGTGTAGCACACATCTCATCCAGTAGTTGCTCCGTAGTTGTAATCTGTCGCTCTTCAGGAAGATACCACGCAGCACCGAGTGAGCGCCCACGTGGCACAATCGTGACTTTGATCAATGGATTGGCATGCTCTAGAAGCCAACTAACTGTAGCGTGACCCGCCTCGTGGATTGCGATAGCTCGCTTCTCCTCCTCCGTGGTGATTTTGGTTTTCTTCTCCAGACCGCCCACGATCCTATCAATGGCACTCATAAAGTCCGACCCTTGGATCACCGACTTATTGGCCCTTGCGGCGTGTAGTGCTGCTTCATTACAAACATTGGCAATGTCAGCACCCGAGAATCCTGGTGTCTGACGAGAGAGTAGGTCAATATCCACCGTGTCATCCATCTTTAGCGGACGCATATGCACTTGGAAAATCTCCTTCCGCTCATGCACATCTGGTAGCTCCACACTAATCTGGCGGTCAAAACGACCTGCTCTAAGGAGTGCTTTATCTAGAATGTCTACACGGTTGGTCGCAGCGAGGATAATCACCCCGCTATTAGTGCCAAAACCATCCATTTCAGTAAGCAGTTGGTTGAGCGTATTCTCACGCTCATCATTGCCACTAAAGCCTGCGTTCTTGCTTCTTGCTCTACCGATGGCATCGATCTCATCAATAAAGATGATGCTTGGCGACTTCTCCTTGGCCGTTTTGAATAGGTCCCTAACTCTTGAGGCACCCACACCCACAAACATCTCCACGAAGTCTGAGCCCGAGAGCGAGAAGAATGGCACCCCCGCTTCTCCAGCTACTGCCTTTGCAAGGAGTGTTTTACCAGTTCCTGGAGGTCCTACAAGCAGAGCTCCCTTAGGTATTTTACCTCCCAATTCAGTGTACTTCTGAGGCTCCTTAAGGAAGTGAACAATCTCCTCCACCTCCTGCTTTGCGCCACTTAGTCCTGCCACATCTTTGAAAGTGACCTTCACTCTATTCTCGGCATCAAATAGCTGTGCTTTAGACTTGCCTACATTAAATATGCCACCTCCAGAGCCACCTGAGCCTCCACTCATGTTGCCCATCATGCGTCGGCTCATCCAGACCCAAAAGAATATAATAATCAAAAGGGGCAAGAAGCTAATAATGATATTGAGCAAATTAGCGGTGTTATTGACATAAGAGACCTTGGCCGAGATAGGCTTCTTCCCCGCCATGATCTCCTGATAGAGGTCATTGAAAGCACCGGCTCCAGGAATCTCCGACGTCACCTCAATCTTAGAGAGTAGGGAAGGACGCTTCTGATCCTTTTCCTTACTAGCAATTTGGTACTTCTTTACTTTTGACTCAGCCTCCTTTTTGACTACAGCATGCACAGTGCCTTTAGAGCTATATACCGTCACCTCTTCAAAGAGGTCATCTTGGAGCATCGCTTGAAAACGGCTCCACTCCACCTCTTCTCCACTAGAACCATTTGAGAAAAGCAAAATCCCCAAAATTGAGAGTAGCATCAGGGTATAAACCCATCCCAGTCCAAATCCCTTTTTCTTCTTTCGATTTGGAGAGTTTTTTGGATTATTTTGTTGTAGTGCCATGACCTTGTTATTTCTTTTTTACTTACTCCTCATCAGGGATGATTGTCTGCTTTGCATCTGCCCACATTTGCTCCAGCCCGTAGTAGTTTCTAAGCTCAGGCACCATGATATGAACCACTACATCTACGTAGTCCATAGCTATCCACTCACCTGATCCTGTATGGGTGTGTATTGGTTTTTCGCCTGTCAGCTGGAGCACCTTATCCCATACCGCCCCTTCGAGGGCACCTACCTGCGTTGCCGTATTGCCTTCTGCCACTATCATATAGTCACAAAAAGCCTCCTCCACACTCCTCATATCTATGAGAGTGATGTGCTTACCTTTCTTCTCCTTGATTCCCTCCACGATAGCTTCTGTAAGCGCTATTGTTGTCTTATTTGATGTTTTCAATGGGTGATTACGTTCTGTCACTGATACTTAAATTTTACATTCCACAAATGTACCAAAAAATAACCGTCGCAGTGCCAATTGCCACTTCTTTTTGCTCTAGTTAGTAGTAGAGATAGGATTACTCCTCAGCCCTCCTCTGGAGTAGCAAGATATTCTCAACCCCTATGGTTATGGGGAACATATCCACGCTCGTAGATGGAAACATATCA
>OHTB01001437.1_pt1 | contig 10372 bp, 8 predicted proteins | sample 1578771 | NCBI WGS metagenome assembly OHTB01 (sample SAMEA3879516, study PRJEB24766) | human gut metagenome | biome: human-associated habitat; feature: feces | place: USA | collected 1985/1987 | reverse complement strand
GTCATGTTCACTTACGTGATCTCCGTATTTGTGGTACATAATATTGAAAAAGAGAGCAGCGTCATCGGTGCGCTGTACGCTTTGGGTGTGACGCGAGGGCAGCTTTTGTTCCATTATCTGCTCAATCCCATGATGATCTCCTTCTTAGGAGGTGCGGTCGGCTGTGTCCTGGGCTTTTCGAAGTATGGTACCGGCTGGCAGATGCAGGACAGTATCGTGTATTTTTCCCTGCCACCCATGGAAATCGTGACTCCGGCCTATCTGCTGGTCTACAGTCTGGTCATGCCGCCGGTGACGGCCGCATTGGTAAACTGTCTGGTGATCAGCAAGAAGTTGAAGCGCACGGCACTGTCTCTGCTTCGAAATGAACAGACCGCAGGCAGGGCCGGGAAGATACAAGATGTAAATCTGGGAAATATGAAGTTCCTTTACAGATTCCAGGTCCGTCAGCTCCTTCGGGAGATGCGTTCTGCCGTGGCGGTGGTGATCGGTATGTTTATCTGCCTGCTGGTACTTTTGATCTCTGCAGACTGCTATGTTCTGTGTAAGAACTTTGGAGACGCCTGCCTGGATGAGACGACCTATGCTTATATGTATACTTACAAATATCCCACGGAGGATGTGCCGGAGGATGGTACTCCGGCTTATGTGGAGAGTCTGAAAAAAGAGGCTTACGGTTATAATCTGGATGTGACGGTACTGGGAATCGATAAGGATAATCCATATTTTCCGGTGGAGACCAGCAATAAGAAAAATGAGATCGTGATCTCCAGCGCCGCAGCACAGAAATTTGGCGTGAAGGTCGGTGACAAACTAGTGCTTTCCGATGAAGTGAACGAGAGAGATTATGCGTTTACTGTCAAAGATATCGTTCATTTTGCCTCCGGTGTTTATGTATTTTTAGACCGGGATGCCATGCAGGAACTGTTCGATCAGGAAGACGACTATTATAATGTAGTATTCGCCGATCATGCACTGGACATCGACAACGGCAGACTGTATTCTACGGTATCCAGAGAAAACGTGGAGGAAAGCTCTCAGATATTTACGGATATGATGGGACCTATGGTCAGCATGCTGGCGGCCATCTCCGCACTAATCTTCATGATCGTCATGTATCTGATGATGAAGGTCATGATCGACCGTTCTGCATTCTCCATTTCCCTGATGAAAGTATTCGGCTACCGAAAGGGAGAGATCCGCAGACTGTATCTGGACGGGAACTTCTATATTATAATGTTGGGAGCATTGTTGGGAGTACCGTTGGCAAAATGGTCCATGGATCTGATCTTCCCGTATTTTATTTCCAATGTGGCCATCGGAATGGATTTACAGTTCCCGCCGCAGTTGTACGGCATGATCTACGGAGGCATCCTGATCTGCTATCTGGTGATCAACTTCCTGCTGGTGGGCAGACTGAACAAGCTGGTGCCTGCGGAAGTATTGAAGAATAGAGAGTAAATAAGTAAGTAAATATAGGTAACAGTTCAGCCATGAACATATCTGGGCACAGAGATCATGCTTGCATGATTTTGCGGGCAAATATGTTCATGGCTGAACTGTTACCTAACTTTTTTATATAAATACATACTAACCCTATTGACAAACTAGGAAATATAAGGTAATATCATCTAAAACATAGAAAACATATAGACTTACTAGGATATAAAAGACGAGGAGGATGACACCGTGGCGGCAACCTTTGATACGACAGAACAGAGAATCCTTAAGATCATAGATGACAACCGGGAGACCATCGTAGAGTTCGCAAGAGATATTTACGATCATGCAGAGCTGGGCTACAAGGAATTCCGCACTTCGAAAAAGTTCGTGGATTTTATGAAGAGCTTACAGCTGCCGGTACAGACAGATCTGGCCATCACCGGAGCAAAAGCCTATTTAAATAAAGAAAAGGCCGGAAATGCATCCCTGGCATTGATCGGAGAACTGGATGCCCTGAGGATTCCGCAGCATGCACATGCAAATCAGGAGACACAGGCAGCTCACTGCTGTGGACATCACGCACAACTGGCAGGAGTCATCGGAGCGGCGCTGGCACTTACGGATGCAGAGGTGGCACAGAAGCTGGATGGACAGGTGATCTTCTTCGCCACACCGGCGGAAGAGTACGGTGAGATCGAATTCAAGAATCAGCTGATCGCTGATGGCAAGATCGCTTACGGTGGTGGAAAATGTGAACTGATCCGCATCGGTGCTTTCGATGATGTGGATGTGGCACTGGCGCATCATATTTCCTTAGAGGGAATCCGGCTGGGAAGTAACAGTGGCAATGGTTTTGTATCCAAGGTGATCCGTATCAAAGGAAAAGCAGCCCATGCGGCGGGATGTCCGGAAAAAGGTGTCAACGCCTTATCGGCAGCAAGCCTGGGGTTACAGGCACTGGCACTGAACCGTGAGACCTTCCGGGATGAGGATTGCGTGAGGGTTCATCCGATCCTGACCAAGGGCGGAGATCTGGTCAATGTAGTTCCCAACGAAGCGGTGCTGGAGACACTGGTAAGAGGCAAGACCCTGGAAGCTTTCGCAGATGCATCCGTCAAGACAGATCGTTCCTTCAAGGCAGGAGCACTTGCCATGGGAGCAGGGTATCGTATCGAGACTATGCCGGGCTATCTTCCTTCTCTCTGGCAGCCGGCACCGGAAGAGATGGCCGATGCGGTGAAAGCACTGGCAGGAGAAAAAACGGTATACGAGGTCAGACCGGAGGAACACAGCGGAGGATCCACAGATGTGGGAGATGTACAGCATCTGCTTCCTGTGATCACTTTCAATACTGGTGGTGCCGTCGGTGGTTTACATCAGGTGGATTTCGATATTGTGGATGAGGAAGAAGCTTATGTACTGACAGCCAAGATATTTGCCCTGAGTGCTTACCGGATGTTGAAGGACGGCGCGGAAGTGACGAAGCGGACCAAACAGGAATATCATCCGAGATTCGCAGATAAGCAGGAATACATAGCCTTTATGGACAGCTTTAATAAGGTGGAGGAAGCGGACATTGAGTAAAGCAGATTATAAAATAGAAGGAACGGTTCCCAGAGAACTGTTGGTAAGTGAAGTGAGAAAGGCCGCAAGACAGTTCGCCATGCAGTTCTTCCATTTCAGTAAAGTATTATATGACCAGTTCGGACTGGAGAAGACCAAAGATATCGTGAGACAGACCGTATTCGAACTGGCAGTGGACCGGTCGGATCAGCTGCGGGAAAAGGCACTGGCGCAAGGCCTGAAGGCAGATTCCGTAGAAGACTTTATGAGTGTTATCGACCTTCCCTTCACCGGATGGATCCCGGAATGGGGAGAAGATCACTGTCCCTATGCGGAAGTGTGGAGAACTTATTTTGACAAATATCCCTGGTTCCGAGAGATCGCACCGTTTTACTGTGATGTGATCGATACCACCACCATTGAGATTTTTTCCAAATGTCTCTCCCACAGGATCACACAGAATGTCATCCTGGAAGGTACCTGTTGTAAGAGAGAGTACTTTGAAAGCGATAAGGTGAAGCGAGGAGAATACACTTATGGAAAAAAAGAAGAAAACTAAGAATAAGAAACGTTTTACCTGGGTGAATCTGGCACAGCTGCTCACCGTGGCGGCACTGCTTCTGTGGATGCAATGGGCAGTAGATTCCGGCAGGGTGCTTACGATCTTCGTGGCGTCACCGACTTCCATCGTGGAAGAGGGAATTAAGATCATTACAGACGGAACCTTATGGCCCCACTTATTGCTGACGATCCAGGAGGCACTGGCAGGTTACCTGTCCGCAGTGGTAGTCGGTATTGCGGTAGGTCTGTTGTGGACACTGTTTCCGGTATCGGAGAAATACATGAATGTGTTCTGTTCGGCAATCATGGCAGTTCCCAAGGTAGCGATTCTGCCGCTGTTGATCCTGTGGTTCGGCATCGGCTTCCAGTCCAAGGCATTTCTGGTATTTCTGTTCTCGGTATTTACGATCCTGTACAATACCGTGACCGGAGCCAAGGAGTGTAAAAAGGAATACCTGAAGGTCGCAAGGGTCTTTCGGGCCAACCGTTTCCAGACCGTATTTCTGGTCATCATTCCGGCGGCACTGCCGTCGATCTTCAACGGATTGAAGCTGGCAGCGGCAACGGCACTGACCGGTGTCCTGTTCTCGGAAATGCAGTCGGCGAGAGCGGGACTCGGCTATCTGCTGACAGAATCCCAGAACCTGTTGAACACCCCGAGGATGTTCTTCCTGATCATCCTGATCACCTTATTATCCGTAGGTGCGGTAAAACTGATCGATGCCATCGAATATGCTATCAGCTATCGATGGAGACATGTATAAGCAAATAAATTTTTTCAATAGACGAGGAGGAAAATGTTATGAAAAAGAAAGTATTCAGCGTATTACTGACGGTGGCACTGGCAACCGGAGTACTGGCAGGCTGCGGCAGCAGTGCAGCAACCGGCAACAATGCAGCAACCGGAGCCGCACAGAATGAGGGAAGCCAGGCAGCAAGTGCAACTACCGCAGGAGAGGAATTTTGCCATTGAAAAGGGTCTGTATAAAGAGCTTGGTATTGAGTTCGAAAACGTAGAGGCCAGCGCTGATACCAACTCCACAGTAATGTCCCTGATCACCAGAGGAGAGATCGATGTGGCAGACGGAGATCCCAGTTCTTATATCCCCGGTATCTACAACGGTGTGCCTGCCAAGCTGGTAGGAAATATGTGGAGATATTCCGGATGCTACTGGCTGGTGGCAAACAATGATATACAGGACTTCTCCGATCTGGAAGGCAAAAAAGTCGGTACCGCAGGAGCTTCCGGCGGAATGCGACTTTCCGTATTGAAGATGTTGGAGAAGAACGGTGTCAGCACGGATAACGTGGATCTGATCGCCAACGGCGTATACCAGACCGCTTATGCATCCCTGACTTCCGGCGAAGTGGACGCTACGATCATTCACAACCCGTATGCGGCACTGGCTGAGGCAGACGGCACCGGACATATCCTGGGAAGAGCCTGGGACTACATCCCCGACTACTATACCGGAACGATCATCGCAAGCAACAGCTTTATTGAAAATGAGCCGGAGAAGCTGCAGCGCTTCCTGACCGCTTATTATCAGGTACATGAAGAAGTTAAGAATGACTATTTCGACGAATTTGTTGCATGGGCAGCAAAAGAGATGAATACTTCCGAAGAGGTTATGAGAAAGGCCATCGAGTCGGAAATCGATGTATGGCTGGATTATCCGGTAATCCCCGAAGATCGTCTGGCTACCACCTTTGAATATCTGAAGGAGTACGGCTGGGTAGATGAAAATGTCAGCTACGAAGGAACCTACACCAATGAATTCGCGCAGGTAGCTGCAGATACCCTGGGAATGACCGACCCGGAAGCAAAATAATTGAGAATGCTCTGAAAATAAGAGACACAGGAAACGGAGGTAATGGAAATGCCCGCAATATCCATTAAAAATATCAACAAAACCTATATCGATCAGGATGGAAACGAAGTACAGGCACTGCATGACATCAATCTTGATGTGGCAGAAGGTGAATTCGTCTGCATCGTAGGTCCCAGCGGATGCGGTAAGAGTACCCTGTTAGAGATCGTGGCGGGCCTGCTGGATGCTACAAGCGGCGAAGTATTGCTGGATGGACAGCCGGTACACGGTACCAGCAGAGATATTGGTGTGGTATTCCAGGATGCCTCCCTGTTTCCCTGGAGAACCGTACGGAAAAATGTGGCATTCGGACTGGAGATCGCCGGAGTACCCAAGGAAGAGAGAGAAGAACGGTTAAAGCGTTATATCTCCATGGTCAGCCTGAACGGTTTTGAGAACAAATATCCGGCACAGCTGTCCGGCGGTATGCGGCAGAGAGCCGGCATCGCCAGAACCCTTGCCATGAATCCCAAGGTCATCCTCATGGATGAGCCCTTCAGTGCCGTGGATCATCTGACCAAATGCACTCTGCAGGAGGAACTGATCAATATCAGACAGGCAGAGAACAAGACGGTATTGTTCGTCACCCATGATATCAACGAAGCGGTATTTCTGGCAGACAGAGTCGTGCTGTTAAGCCCAAGACCCAGTACGATCCAGAAGATCTACGAGATTCCGCTGGAGCAGAAGAGAGGACGCAGTGATCCTCTGTTGTTAAAGATCGCAGCGGAAATTGCCAAAGATATTAACAGTGGCGGACAGGATATTCCCAACAACTATTGGGGCAACTTATAGGCGGAGAATACAGAGAATAAGGAGGCAGCAGTATGTTTCGTGACACCAGTATGGATTACCTTTCCAGAGATGAAGTACTTGAGATCTGGAATAACAATATGCGTCTGACAGACGAGCAGCTTTTAGCCATGGATGAGACAGAATTCCGGGCAAGAGTGAGAGAACGTTCCCATCATACTCTGGAGATCCAGGTATATGCCACCGCATATCGCCACCAGAAATTAAAACCCAACCAGGCAGATTATACGAAGCATCTGCTGGAACTGTGGGAGAAAAGAGGATTGGGAAAATATCTGCCGGAATATCGGTATGCCTCTTTCCTGATCGATGCGGCGGAGAAACTGGTAAAGGGGGAAGACGTGGATCTGACACCTTACAAACCTACGCCGGTGACGGAACAGATGGAGAAAGACTTTTTCACGATTGTAAAGGAACGCAGAAGCGTCCGGGAATTCAAGGACAAGGAAGTACCGGATGAACTGATCGATAAGATCCTGGAAGCGGGGCTTTGGGCTGCTCACGGCTGTAATGTACAGTCCATCCGCTATGTGGTGGTACGGGAGAAAAACGAGCCGGGACTGTTCCGCGGCAGTGACGTGCCGGGAGGTCCGGTGCATCTGGTGATCTTACAGGATATGAGATGCTACAGAGCCAACTCCTTTACCCCGGTGAGAAATCAGCTGTTGGATGCCGGAGCCGCCGGACAGAATATCGTTCTGGCTGCTCATGCGGTAGGATTAGAGGGGGTATGGCTGACGTTCCCCGGAGAGGAATTCTGCGACAGACTGCGGAAGAAATTCAATCTGCCGGATTATATCCGGCTGGTGACCTATGTGGATGTAGGATATGGTGATCAGACTCCTTATCCGCCGCAGAGATGGGATGTCAAGGATACGATCCTCGGAAGATACTAAAACGATTGAGCGGAATAGAAGATCAGATAGGAATCTGACTGTAAATGGGTGCGATAAGAAGGAGACCTGAATATGAACATTGTGATCATTGGCGGCAGCCGCGGCATCGGCAAAGCGGCTGCAAGGGAACTGTTACAGGATGGACATAAGGTACTGATTGTCGGCAGAAATCCGAAGACTTTGGAAGAAACCGGAAAAGAACTGGCAGGAGCAGTTACCTATTCCTGTAATGCCGGTAAGGCAGAGGAAACCACTGGACTGGTGGATGCAGTGAAGAACGGTAAAATAGTGGGATTCGGAGATAACGTGGATGGACTGATCCTGTGTGCGGCGGTATTTCCCAATCCGGCCACGAAGACATCCGTAGTACAGCCGGAACCGGAGGAACTGCAGGCAATGCTTGACAGCAACGTGACGGCATATTACCGTCTGGTGAAGGAATTTCTTCCGCTGCTGGCACCGGGCAGCCGCATCGTACTCATCGGTTCCACTTCGGGAATCCGCAGAGACAGGGGCGGCATCTACGGCATTTCCAAATGGGCGCTACGTTCCTATGCCTATGCCCTCCGGGAGGAATGCAAGCCTATGGGGATCGGCGTATCCCTCATCAATCCCGGCGGCACCTTTACCGAGACCAGAAAGAAATCCTCCGAAGAGGACAGGTCACTTTTAGAGACCTCCGACCTCGGAAAAGTCATCGCCCTGACCTTCCGCCTGTCCCCACAGGCAGTACTGGAGGAAGTGAATATCCGACCTTTAAAGGGAGATACCTATTAGGCAGTCGATGGACTGCCTTTTTTCTTCCCAAGGAAACTCATTGAATGTTAAAAAAAAGTATGGTATGATAAAGGGCAGAACTGACAAAGATACGAGAATCACGGAGGTTTTTAGATACAATGGAACAGTACAAGCAGGAATTTATTGAATTCATGGTGGATTGTCAGGCGTTGAAGTTTGGCGAGTTTACCTTAAAGAGTGGCAGAAAGTCTCCTTTCTTCATGAACGCAGGTGCGTATGTCACCGGTTCTCAGCTGATGAAGCTGGGCGAGAGCTATGCGAAAGCAATTCACGATACCTATGGTGACGATTTTGATGTATTGTTCGGACCTGCCTATAAGGGCATTCCCATCAGTGTTGTAACTGCAGTGGCTTACAGCAAATTATACGGCAAAGAGGTTCGTTACTGTTCCGACCGCAAGGAAGAGAAGGATCATGGCGCAGATAAGGGAAGCTTCCTGGGAAGCTCCTTAAAAGATGGCGACAGAGTCATCATGATCGAGGATGTTACCACTTCCGGCAAATCTATGGAAGAGACCGTTCCCAAGGTAAGAGGAGCAGCCAATGTAGAAATCGTTGGTCTGATGGTATCCCTGAACCGTATGGAAAAGGGTCTGGGCGGCAAGGTCAGCGCACTGGAAGAGATCAAGGAAAAGTACGGATTTGATGCACATGCCATCGTAACCATGCAGGATGTCATCGATCATCTGTACAACAAGCCTTACAAGGGACAGGTATACATTGATGATACTCTGAAGAAGGCAATCGACGAATATTATGCTGTATACGGTGCTTAAGCAGACGGCTTCGAAAGTTTTGGATAGAAGACAGGAGGATTCCATGGAAGAGAAAATCTATAAGATCATGCGTGGAGCAGGTGCTCTGAATATTGTACTGGGAGTCATTTCCCTGGTAGTCGGAATTGCGGCAGGTGTGCTGCTGATCATCAGTGGCGGCAAGCTGGTCTCCGGCAAATCACGTATTCTGTTCTGATCACAAATGAGAAGGAAAACGCCGTCAGGGCGTGAAAATTGGGCATTTCCATACCGGAAGTGCCCTTTTCGGGTTCCATGGGGGAGTGCAGGTTACTGAAAGGCTTGAAAATAGTATGCGGAAAAAGAACTACATTTTTACGAATAAAAAACATTCCAACAGGGCGATCATGTCGACCATCCTGGGGGGCATCAGTCTGGTGTCCCTGGGGATCGTGACGTATCTGTCCTACAGTCAGGGCGGCGTGATGCACGGTGGATACGGTGTTACCGGTGTGTTGGCCACCATCTATTCCCTGATCGGACTGATCCTGGGAATACTGACCCTTCGGGAAAAAGATATCTATCGTATCTTTCCCGTGCTGGGAACAATATTAAATGTTGTTGCCCTTGGAGGTGTCAGCTTTTTGCTGTATCTGGGAAGCCGTCTGTAACGGATATTCTGGAACAGAAGCATTGGATCACACAGCAGTTATTTAGATAGAAGGAGCAATCAGATCTATGGAAGAAAGAGAATTATTACTGGAACGTCTGGAACTGGCCTTAGACCGGATCCGGGAGATCCCCGGGGAGGACTGGCAGGAAGAAAGCCTGCAGCACTGGAAAGAATATTTTACAGCGGTAGCAAAATTTTTACTGCTGATTGAGGATACCAGACAGTTCCTGGAGCAGGGAAAACAGAACACTGCCACTTTGGAAGAGCTGAAACAGCGTAACCATGCCCTGTATGAAGATATTTTACCGGAAAATTATGAGAACAGCTTTGCTAATCCTGCGGTAGCTGTAAAGTGTCTGGGAGAAGAATTCGGCGCACTGGCCGCCTTCCTTTATACGGAAATGCGGAGCCTGATCGGTTTTACCTATGAGGGAAGACTGGACGAACTGGTGATCCGTATGGAACTGTTTTCTGAGGTATATGCGGCATTTGTATATGAGGAGCAGGAGAATCGCAGACTTCCGTCTTATGCGTCCATCCGTGAGATCCTTTACTGGTTCGTCAGCGATTACGCGGATGTGGCGGCGGAAGCACGGGTACGGGAACTGGTATGCCCGGGGAATAATTTTGCGGCAGACATTATCCGAAGGGCGGAACTGACCGATCTGCGTTATCTCTATGCCTATGGAGAATACGTGGGGGAAAATGAACTGGCAATGGCGAAATTCCTGAATTCCCTGCCGGAAGAGACCATAAATACCATGGCAGACACTTATACCGAGGGGTACCGCATCGGTTTTGAAGTGACCGGCAAGGATCTGTCGAAAAAAGCTGCGGTGGATGTCCGTTATCAGCTGGGCTTCGAACGCATGATGCGGAGAGCTCTGGAGAATTTTGACAAAATGGGATTGCAGCCTGTGATCTACCGTGCAGCTGCCAGTATTTTATATAATCCCTCCATTTATAAAAACGGCTTCTACAGTGTCAGCCCTAACAGACAGTATGAGTTCGATCACAAGG
>OHTB01001429.1_pt1 | contig 10449 bp, 16 predicted proteins | sample 1578771 | NCBI WGS metagenome assembly OHTB01 (sample SAMEA3879516, study PRJEB24766) | human gut metagenome | biome: human-associated habitat; feature: feces | place: USA | collected 1985/1987 | reverse complement strand
TATTTGTTATTTGTAGTTAACTATTTATAGGGCGAAGTAACCACATGAGCAAAAAAGAAGCTCCATAGGAGCGTTTTGCGAATGGGGTTCTGAATAGTTATGAAAATATTTATAAGGCAGATGAAGACGCAGGCCGGTAGTATTGCTACATGGTCTGCGCCTTATTTTTCAATGATAATGCTCGGAAATGAGGAAAAAGATGATCTTTAATACATTTGAATTGCATCAGGAGGGTTCCCTGCCGGGAGCACATTTAGTTACCTATATTCAGGAGTATTCGGAGGCAATGGCCATTAACGACAGACCGCTGATCCTGCTGTGCCCGGGAGGCGGCTATACAAGAACCTCCGACAGAGAGGCGGAGCCTATGGCACTGAAATTCCTGGCGATGGGATATCATGCGGCAGTGCTGCGCTATTCCTGCGCCCCTGCGGAATATCCTACTTCCTTAAAGGAACTGGCTTACAGCATCAAGTTCCTGCGGGAGCACGCGAAAGAGTGGCATATCGATCCCCACAAGATCGTAGTGGAAGGCTGTTCTGCGGGAGGACACCTGGCAGCCAGCCTTGGGGTGTTCTGGGATGAAGATTTTCTGGCAGAGAGCCAGGGACTTTCCGCGTCCGAGCAAGAGCTGCTGCGTCCGGACGGACTGCTGTTATGCTATCCGGTCATCACTTCCGGAGAGTTTGCCCACAGAGGATCTTTTGAGAATCTGTTGGGCAGCAGACAGGAGGAGCTGGGAGAGAAGCTGTCCCTGGAGAAACAGGTAACAAATAAAGTGCCGAAGACCTTCATCTGGCATACCTTTGCGGATCAGTCGGTACCGGTGGAGAATTCCCTGCTGTTCGTCAGCGCTCTCCGCAGAGCCGGAGTGCCCACGGAATTCCATATGTATGAAAAGGGAGCGCACGGGCTGGCACTGGCGGATAAGCTGACAGAGACTAACGATGGCAGAGCCGTACAGGAGGAATGCACCTCCTGGGTTGAACTGGCGCATACCTGGCTGGAGAGTCTGTTTGCAGGAGATGTGGAAGACGGACTGCACGCACAAGGCAGAGAATGGTAAGAATAGCAATAAGAGAAAATGAAAAATGCAAGGAGCAGTCATGGAACAGGCAGATACGATCGTTCAGATCCCTCACTTCTACGGAAGCCTGAAGGGAATGCAGAAGAAATTCGATAACTATGCAAGACAGGATGCTTTCACCGGATCCACCAGAGAGGAATGGGAAAGTTGGAAAGAGACTTCCAGAGAGACTTTGAAAGAGCTTCTGGGATGGAAATATATGGAGACCTGTGATCTGTCCCCCTGCGTGGAAGAAGTCGTGGAGCTGGAGAACGGCATCCGTCGGGAAAAAGTGATCCTTCAGGTAGAGCCGGAAGTATATATGCCTATGTATATACTGATCCCGCCGAAGCAGAGCGAAGAGAAGCAGAAATGTTTTCTTGCCCTTCCGGGGCATCAGGGAGCAGGTAAATTCAGCGTGGCAGGACGCAATGATATTCCCGCGGTAAAACGGATGATCGAATTCTACCATTATGATTACGGTATGCAGCTGGCGAAGCGTGGTTATGTGGCAATCTGTCCGGACTGCAGAGGCTTCGGAGAACGCAGGGATGAGGCATTGCAGAAAGGAACGGATGAGAAGTCCTTCCTGACCAGTACCTGTTTTCATCTGGCACATATGGCTGAACCTTTGGGAGAGACCGTGGCAGGTATGTGTACCTGGGATGCTTCCCGGCTGATCGATTATGTCTACGAACGGGGCGAATGGGATACTGACGATTTAGGCGTCGTGGGATTTTCCGGCGGTGGTATGCAGACGCTGTGGGTCTCTGCTTTGGATGACCGTGTGAAAAAATGTATCATCAGCGGATATCTCTATGGATATCGTGACGCGTTGTTATTGCTCAACGGAAATTGCAGCTGTAATTATGTTCCCCATCTGTGGGAACACTTTGATATGGGAGATATTGCATCGCTCATTGCTCCGAGACCGCTGGCGGTTCAGTCCTGCCGGGATGACCATCTGAACGGTCCCAGAGGACTGGTGAATGTAACGGAGCAGCTAGATATTGTGCGGGAGGCTTACAGCCTGTACGGAAAAGAGGAATACCCGATCCACGATGTCAGAGAGGGAGACCACTGCTGGCATGAAGAGGTATTGGATATCGCACTGCCAAGACTGTAAGACATTTATAACCCCTGTTAATAGTTACAAAATATGGAGGAACGTATGGAATATATCGTTCTGGATCTGGAATGGAATCAGAGTAACACCGGCAAAGAGGATGCTGTGGAGAAGCTCCCTTTTGAAATCATAGAGATCGGTGCCATCAAACTGAATAAAGAACGTGTCATGGTCAGCGAATTCAATGAACTGATTAAGCCACAGGTCTACCATGAGATGCACAAGATCACCAGCAAACTGATCCATATTCAGATGCAGGAGCTGGAGCGTGGGAGACCATTCCCGGAGGTCGGAGGAGATTTTGTCAGATGGTGCGGACAGGAGGAGTATCTGTTCTGTACCTGGGGCACGCTGGATCTGACGGAGTTACAGCGGAATATGGCATATTATGAGATGCCGCTTCTGGCACCGGGACCGCTGCCCTATCTGGATGTGCAGAAGCTGTTCGCCATTGCCTATGAGGAGCGCAAGATCCGCAGAAATCTGGAATATGCCATTGATTTTCTGCATATTGAGAAGGATATTCCCTTCCACCGGGCGTTCAGTGATGCCTACTATACGGCAAAGATCCTGATCCGGATACTGGAGGAGCACCCGGAGGTAGTGGTGAACCTGTCCTACGATACCTTCTGTCCTCCGAAGGACCGTAGGGACGAGGTGAAAGCGCAGTTTGATACCTATGTAAAATATATTTCCAGGGAATTCAAGGACAAGACAGAAGCTTTCGCAGATAAGGAAGTCGTGTCCAGCAAATGTTATCTCTGCCATCGTAACCTTCGCAAGAAGATCAAATGGTTCAGCGCTAACGGCAGGCATTATTACTGCGTGGCTTATTGCGAGAAGCACGGCTATCTCAAGGGCAAGATCCGGGTACGCAAGGCATATGATGGCGGCGTATATATCGTCAAGACCACGAAGCTGATTCCTAAGGAAGAGGCAGAAGCTATTGCGGCCCGCAGAGATCACGCCAGAGAAGTGCGCAAGAGACATAAGCACAGCAAGGCGGGAAATACCGGGGAATAGGGACAGAATATGCAAATTACATTTTAGAGGGAGGATGGCAGCGGCTACGAGGCAAGATTTACGACCTGCGGAATCTGTACCCTTATGAAGGAACTGGGACTTACTGAGCTGATCCCTGCCATGTGCCAGTTTGACTACACCATGAGCGAGGCGGGCGGCGCGACTGACTTTGTGCGGCAGTACACTCTCGCCTCCGGCGGCCCATACTGCGACTGCGGGTATAAAAAGAAGGGCTTCGTGAAAGCAGGGACGGAGGCAGGACGATGAAGGAAACCTATCTCTCCCGTGATTTTCGGGAGACTGCGGCACAGTGCTTTCCCTCGCAGGCCAAGGAGCTGAATGCATTTTTTGATGCGCGGTTGAATGTGCTGCTGGCTGAAAATGCAGATGCAAGCAAGGAGAAGCAATACCACCTCCAGCGGCAAATATTACCGGGCATTGCGGCCTACGAAACCTTGCAGCGGGTCATGCCGAAAGAGGAGGCGCTGCAAATCGTTCACGGCTATGTGGAGCGGCTGGCGAGAACGAGCCACAAACAGCTTGCCGCCCTGCTGCACATACCGGGGCTTTACCGCCTTGTTCCCGGCGTTTTTGTCAAATCCACCCGGAGCGTTTTCGGCCCGGCGGCGGGCTTTGCCCCAAAAGAACTGCAGACCGGTAACGGCGTCTGGCGTGTGGATATGATGAAGTGTCCCTATCACGACACCTGCGTAGAATACGGCTGCCCGGAGCTGTGTCGCAGCTTTTGCGACAGCGATGACATCAGCTATACCGGGCTGCATCCGAAGCTGATCTGGGAGAGAAGCATGACGCTGGGGCGTGGAAATGACCGCTGCGATTTTTGCATGAAGGTCAGATAATAGCGGGGAGGCAGATTGGTATGGAAATCAAACGATTCGGCAATATAGAGGGAAAGACCATGATGCTGCTGCACGGAAATCTTATGTGCTGGCAGCAGTTTGAGGATTTGATCCCGCTGCTGGAAAGGAAATTCTGCGTGTATGCCGTCAGCTTCGACGGCTTTGATGGAACCGGTGAAACGACCTACACGACCGCTCAGGCTCAGGCGGACAAGCTGGCGGAATATATTGAAAAAGAACTGGACGGACGGCTGGACCTGCTTTATGCAGAGTCGCTGGGCTGCGGACCGGCTATTTTTCTGAAGGCTTCCCCAAACATTCAAATCGGTCGAATGATCCTCAGCGGGCCGGAGTATCTGGATTTTGGCGTGCTGAATCGACTGATTTTGAAGGTCATGCCGCAAAAGCAGTATCGAACGGCACACGAAAAGTATATGCCTGCATGGGCGTTGCGCTTTATGGGGCAGACGGAGCAGGGAATGCAGACCATGCTCCGCCGTATCCCGGATCATATCAGCTTGGAATCCGTCCGGGCCACTTGGGAGGCAGGGCTTTATCTCTATCGGACGGACTTTTTGGTACAGCCCGATGCAAAGGTCGCCTGTTGGTACGGAGAAAAAGAAGGGCACATGAAAAAGGCCATCCAGCGGCTGCGGACGGCATATCCGGGTCTGATGGTCCGCTGCTTCCCCGGTTTTGGCCATGGCGATATCATCAATCATCCGGCACTGCTTGCGTCGGAGCTGGAACGCTTTCTGACGGATGGCGGAACAGAGAGATGTGCTGAAGAATCAGGAAAGTGAAATACAATGAAAGTTACAACATTGGACGAAAAATCCATCCATGATATCGGCCACGCTTTCGGCTATTACGACTACGGAGAGGAAACGGGAATGGCCGCTGCCTTTTCCGGGAAAGAAGCCACGGCAAACTATATCTGCGCTTATGTGCGCGGGGGTGCTGCGGGGCGGCTTTCTGCACACTATCAGCGAGCGGGGTGAGGGCTATATCGCCTATAAGCTGCCAAAGGAGAAGATGGGACTCAAGACGATGTGGCCCATTGCCTGCGGAATGCTGCGCAACTCCACCCTGAAGCGCCTTCTACGGTTTGGTATCGCTATCAAGCGGGGCGGGTCTTCCCTGCAAGACCGCATGGACAAGGAAAAGAAGCCCTACATTTTCGTTGGACTTGTCTGTGTGCGGGAGAAATATCAGGGGCAGGGATATATGCGAAAGATGCTGGACCTTGCCTTTGCCGAGGGCGACCGGCTGGGCGTGCCGGTGATCCTGGAGACGGATGCCAAGTCCAAATGCGACAAATATGTACACCTTGGCATGAAGCTTGCCGGAGTGCGGGACATCGGCGAATTTGGAAAGCTGTATGACCTGATCAAAAAACCGGACGCGGAAAAGCAGCAGTCTGTCAGTACGGAGGCATCAACATCAAAATGAAAATCACGGTTCTTGTAACGCTCATGGTATTTCTGGCATACTTTCTTGTTTTATACGGCGTGGTGGGTTTCATTCAGGACAAGCGTTTTTTCTCATCCGCACCAAAGGAAAATCTGGACGCAATCCCCGATACAAAGGAACGATTTCCCGGCGCACATAGTATCGGCTGGGTGATTGAGATCATTGCCATCCTGCTTTTTCTCGCTGCGGCGGCACTAAGCGTATGGGACGGCGTCAGAAACGGCTTCGGCTTCCTGGATTTCTTTGTGCGGTTTCTCGCCGTGCTCTACGCCATGGATATCTACGACATCATTTTCTTTGACTGGGTGCTGCTGTGTCACTCCAATTTCTTTCCGCATTTCTATCCGGAGCTGAAGGGCGTGGTCGGTCCGCATATGTTCGGCTATAACAAGCGAACACATATCCGGCACTTTGTGATCTACATTCCCGCCTCCGCTGTGGCAGCGTGGCTTTGCGCACTGCTTTGAGGACGTGTGACAGAAGCAATCGTTTTGGGAGGCAGAGATTTTCTATGCGTGTGATAAAAAAAGTCCTGCATGAAAAAAGAAAAACAACAGAAGCCCATATCCAGCAGCTTCAGCATAAGGGAAAACAAGGAATCCGCTACACCGCGATGATGCCAGATGCCCGATTCGCACGCAGACTGAGAGGAGAAAAACAATGATCGTACTGCAACTGCTGCTTTATTGTCTGCTGTTTACCGCAATGGTAAAAATCGCTGTGATCGGCGGTGCTGTCAATGGACTGTACTTTTATCCCAAGGAGGTGCAGGATCGCGCCATCGAACTGGGACTGATCGACCGCAATACGATGAACCGGAAACGAAAATGCTTTATGATACTGTTCTTTATCGTGATGCTTGCTGCTCTTGTGCTGATCATCGGTTTGTGGAACGGGGCTTCCTCCTTTGGTGAGGTCTATTGGCAGGCGCTGCTGTTTCTTGAGGTTATGAATATCTATGACGGCGTTGTAATCGACAAGCTATGGGTCGGGCACAGCCAGTTTTGGGTGCTGCCAGGGCTTGAAGATGCGCCGTTCGTGCAGACATGGAGGCAGGTGCTGAAAAAGCGAAGCATACTGGCGCTGATCTGGGTTGCGGGAGCGGCAATTGTCGGCGGTATTGTCCATTTGATTTTCTAAGAAGTTGGAAATTGCCCAAATGAAAAGCAGAATCATGAACTGCAATTGGAGGCAAAAAAGATGAAGACGGAGAAACCGAAACAGTTCATCCACTGGTGCATTCTTGGAGCAGTCGGATGCGGATTTATGGCTGCCGGGGACTGGCTGCTGGGGTGCATTCCGCTTCAGGAAACGGACACCGGTCTTTTCAACAGAGCCTATTATCTGTCCGGCTCCTATGAGCTGTGGGAGCCTGTGCTTACCGTTGGGCTGGGAGCAATCGGGGGCTTTCTCTATTATTTTGTTGTAAAAGCGCTGAATGCGGACATTGACGCAAAATGCCAAAAAACAAAAACCATCCAGTTCCTGTGCGGGATATTCACCGTTGCAATCGCCCTGACCATCCATACATGGGTGGCCACCATGGCATGGTTTGCCACCTATCTGGGGCCGCGTATCGGAGCAGAGGCTACGCTTGCGGCGGTCACGGCCTATCAGGACGATATGCTCCCCGCGATCCTCCCTATGTATGTTCCGATGCTATTGGTTTTCGGCATCCATTTCGTGATGCTGCTTGCCGGTAAAACCCGGTATCCCAGATGGATACTCGCTTTCCATCCGGTCACATGGAACATTCTGCTGGTTGCTGTTCCTGATATTGCACAGGCCATGCAGGTGCCGACAGGCACATGGATGTCCGTAATGAGCCAGAGCAGTACCAATACCGCCATCGTGATCTGGTGCATCGCGGCTGCGGTTTATGAGAGAAATCACACTTAATAAAAAAGGAGTCTTGAATATGAAGCCTGACTACAAAAACTGGATTCCCAAGGGAATGCTGGTTTCGCTCATCGCGGGAACGGCGCTGTCCCTTGCGCTGCTGCTGGTTTTCGGCGTATTCGGCGTCTGTGTGAGCGGAAAGCTGCGCATCGTGCTGGGAGTGGTGTTCGGCATTGCCTTTGTCGTTTGTGCAAAGTACACCCAGTGGTGCGTATATGCCTATCGGAGCTTTTCCTATAACGGCGAGCGCAAGCTCTCAAAGCAGATCATTGACGGCACGGCGGAGCATATCACGCTGCCGGAGGGCGGCGTGGGACTGGACATCGGCTGCGGCAGCGGTGCGCTGACCATTGCCTGCGCAAAGCGCAATCCCCAGGGGAAAATAATCGGTATCGATCGCTGGGGCAAGGAATACGCCTCCTTCAGCCTGCCGCTGTGCGAAAAAAACGCCGCTGTGGAGGGCGTGAAGAACGCTTCGTTCCGGCGCGGGAACGCCGTAAAGCTGGATTTCCCCGACGAGAGCTTCGACGCGGTGACCAGCAACTATGTCTATCATAATATCACGGGAAAGGACAAGCAGCAGCTTCTGCTGGAAACACTGCGGGTTCTGAAAAAGGGCGGAACGTTTGCCATCCACGACCTGATGTCGCCCCGTAGATACGGCGACATGCAGACGTTTGTCCAAAAGCTCAGGGATATGGGCTATGAGCGCGTGAAACTGATCGACACGACCGACGGCAGATTCATGACGCCGAAGGAGGCCAAACGCCTGATGCTTCGCGGTTCAACATTGCTGGTGGGGCGAAAGTAATCGGCGCGGCATCAGAGGAAGCTGATCTCCGCACAGTTTGACAGCTACCGCCGGATCATGGTGGAATGCCCCGACCGCAAGACTGCCGCGCGATATATGGACGCGATGAAGGGCTGTCACTTCGGTGACTGGGTTGCGTTTCTCGAGCCTGTAAATAAATCACGGGAGAAAAAGTGATATGAAATACAACGGTTTTTATTTCTGGATGTTCAAAAGCCCGATGAAAAAGGTTCTGGCAGAGAAGTACGGCAGGGAATATGCCGCCGACATTATGAAAAAGAGCAAAAAGGTCTATCGTGAGCTTGTCGAGAAAGCAGACGACATCGGTGACGATAACCCTATGGCATACAACGAGTTGTTCGCCCTTGCCTTCGTTGCGCCCTATGTGGCAAGCGAAAAGAAAATTCCGCCAACGGCCGTGCAGGAAATGATGCGCCGCTCACTCTATCATATCAAGTGGTATTTTGCAAAGACCGACTTGAATACCGACAAGGGCAAGGCGGAGAACAAAAAGAGCGTTGTCAAATACGCCAAATGGTACACGCCCGAAAAGGAAGCGAAATACCCGACCTCCTTCAAGGTGGATTTTGTCGGGCAGCCGTATGAGGGTGCCTGTTACTACCGTATTACCCGCTGCCCGATTTGCATTTACGCGGAGAAACTCGGTGTTTCCGAACTCATGCCGTTGTTCTGCGAACTTGATGAAGTGATGATCACGCTTCAGCACGGCGTGCTGCACAGAAAACAGACGCTGGCGAATGGCGGAGAGTATTGCGACTACTTTATTACCGGAAACAGAGAATAAACGGAGATAATGTACAATAAGGGACCTGTTGACAAAGGTGGCGAATACGTCTGTTCTATGTCCAGACGGCATCCGGCCAGTTATTTTTCTTTTGGAGGCGGAGTAAGGAATGCAATGGGCAGATGGAAAGCTTCGATGCCATTGGGTGAGCCCAACTAATACCACTTATCTGCGATACCATGACGACGAATGGGGCAGACCAGTCCACGATGACCATATGCTGTTTGAAATGTTGATTTTAGAAAATTTTCAGGCAGGACTCACCTGGGAATGCGTCTTAAATAAACGGGAAGCGTTTCGCCGTGCTTTTGACGAGTTTGATTTACGGAAAGTGGCATCTTATAGCGAAGAAAAATTAACGGCTCTGCAAGCCGACTCTGGAATCATCCGTAACCGGCTGAAAATACGAGCTGCAGTGGTCAACGCACAAGTGTTTCTAAAGATACAGCAAGAGTGGGGCAGTTTTGACCGATACTTATGGCATTGGACAGATGAAAAAATCATCCGAGAAGTAGACAAGGTCAGCTCACCATTATCTGATGCCATCTCAAAAGACTTGAAAAAGCGGGGCATGAAGTTTGTGGGGAGCATAATCATCTATGCCTATTTGCAGGCGGTGGGAGTTATCAACTCTCATGAATCAATTTGCTTCCTGAATCCTTCACAGCAGTAGAAAATGCAGAAAATAAAAAGCCGGGAAATTGACTCAAAATTGTCAATGATCCGCCCGGCTATTATCTTGCAGATGTTAATATATTGAGGATTTGAAAGAGTTTATCGATAAGGTCGCACAAATGAACCGGGTCGCACCCGTGTTCAGAAAGCATTGAGGAGGCTGAAAGAAACTGCCATAAAAATCGCTTTTATTTTTGAGAATTTCATGTTATACTGCAAATAGAGAATTGGCTGTGAGGAGGCGATACAGTGGAAAAGCTAAACGCGATTCGAGAACAGGTTATCCAGCTCTGTGATCCGCAGAAGATTCTGCTGTTTGGCTCGCAGGCGAAGGGAACCGCGACAGCAAAGAGTGATATTGACCTTTGCATCATTGCGCCGACCAATGATAAGCGCTCACTGCTGACAGATTTGTATTGTGATACAGAATCTGATACGCCGATTGACTTTCTTTTGTATACGCCGGAGGAGTGGGAACGCAGTGTGGCAGATAGCCAGAGCTTTGCCCACAAGTTGAACAGGGAAGGGGTTGTACTTTATGGGTGACAGCCTCCGTTATAAGGACTGGTTTGAAAAAGCGGCACATGACCTGCGAGGCGCGCAGACTACTATTTGACTACTATCGCGAAAAAACTCGGAAGCCCTGTCCTGTAAGGCTTCCGAGTTTTTTTGTAAAATGGTGGAAATTTGTGCAAGACCAATCAAACCCTT
>OHTB01001397.1_pt1 | contig 10640 bp, 7 predicted proteins | sample 1578771 | NCBI WGS metagenome assembly OHTB01 (sample SAMEA3879516, study PRJEB24766) | human gut metagenome | biome: human-associated habitat; feature: feces | place: USA | collected 1985/1987 | reverse complement strand
CTAACGCCCCTCCGACCTGTGCCTATTTAAGAGGGACCTCTGCCGAGGTCCTTACTCCATTATCCTCAACAGCTTGTATATGATCATTCGTACAACATTTCTTCTAATGCGTAACGCCTGATCCTGGTGAAGCTTTCCCTTTGCCAGGGTCTACTCTTATTTGTGTGATAATGAAACCAATATTCCTAGTAGGCTTTCCAGCAGTGGGGAAGACCACCATTGGACGCGAGCTGGCGAAGCTGCTACAGCTCTCCTTTGTGGATACCGACCTCTATATTGAGCGGAAGTACCACTCCTCTGTGAGTGATATGATTGGCTGTTGTGGCTTGGAGAAGTTTCGAAAGCGGGAAAAGGTAATCCTCATTGAGCTCTCTCAGCTTCAGGATGTAGTGATCGCTACAGGCGGAGGCATGGCCAGTCACGACGATAATATCTCTACCATGAAGCAGCGTGGCACTGTGGTCTACCTCAAAGCATCGCCCCAGCTACTAGCCGAGTGGCTCTACCTCTATCGCGAGAGCCGGCCAGCGGTGGCACGCCTTGATAAAGAGGGGGTGAAGCAGTATGTCGAGGCAACCTTGCCTCTCCGTGAACCCTTTTACACACAGACCGATATCACTATTGAGGTGACGGCTGAGGCGACCACTACCGAGGTAGCTGAACAGATAGTGCAACACCTTTCATTGTGATATGGAACAACCCTTTGAGATCAATTTTAAGTGGATAAAGTACTGGTTTGATAAATTCAATCATCAGTACTTCCAAGGCTCATTGCCTCAGCCCGGCTTTACCATTAGCCCTACCCGACGACAGATGGGTGGTTTTTCTTACGCTGCAGAGAAGAGAGGTAGCACTACCATCTACACAGAGCAGCGGATACAGCTCACCAACTTCTACAAGCTCACGGAGCGAGAGTACCAAAATATCCTGCTCCACGAGATGGTCCACTACTATATCCATTTCCATCAGATCAAGGATACCTCCGCCCACGGCAAGGTCTTTAGAAGCCTGATAGATCAGCTCAATAATGAGTACGGCTGGGAGGTCACTATCACCGAAAAAGCAGCTATGGAGACCTATCCCACCTACGAAGCCTACGCCGTTCTCCTCCTCGAGAATAAAGAGAGAGGAGAGTACTACGCCACTGTGGTCAGTAGGAATTACCTTGGCAGGATCCAGCATCAGGTAGAGAAGGAGCCCAGCCTCATCCACCACGGTTGGTACGTCACCGAGGACCCCTACTTCGCCACCTTTCCCAAAGTCCGAACCCTCCGAGGCCGCACTCTCCCTTACGATAAGTGGAAAGCCCTCAAAGAAAGGCTCGCCCCCGACCACGTCCCCCTCCAATCCTAATCCCCAGATACAAAAAAGGCTCCACCGAAGTGGAGCCGTAATAACTTCGGCATATAGCCTTGTTATGAAAAGATTACTTTAGGGAATAATCTTCTACCGCAAATGTAGGTAATATATTTGAACCTTCCAAATATATTATCTACATTTGTTTATAATGTTAAACATCTCAAAATGTAATATGCTATGATCACACTAGGTCTAGATATCGGTGTCAGTAGTCTGGGGACAGCTATCGTCGACACTCAGAAGAACCAAATACTCCACACAGGAGTCTATGTATTCCCCGCAGGTAAAGAGGCTTTCGGCACCAATAAGGAGAAGCCAAAAAACGAGACGCGCAGGGTCGCAAGGCAAGGTCGCAGACAAAACTATAGGCGTCGTTTGCGTCGCTCTCAGTTGCTCAAGTTTCTCTATCAACTCAGTGAGCTCAATAGTCCGGAAGGGGATCGCTATGTGCCACTTACTTTTGAGGAGATAGATGCTTGGCTCTCCTGGGATAAGGAGGGGAAGACGGCGGCACGCCAGTTTCCCGATAGCGAAGCTTTTAGAGCTTGGATGGCGATGAACCCTTATGAGATTCGCTCAAGAGCGGTAGAGGGGAGCATCACGAGGGCCGAGTTTGGTCGTCTATTGTACCACATCATCCAGCGACGTGGCTTCCAATCTTCACGCAAGATGAAGGCAGATGAGGGAGCGATGGCGAAAGGAAAAGATGACATCATCGGCTACACCCAAACCAAGTCGGAGATAGGAGAGCAGACCCTTGGGCAATATCTGTATCAGATAAGTGCTAAGGAGGGAGAGCCATTTACCCAACGCGAGGAGAAACCCAGAGGGAGGTATACTCTCCGCAGTATGTATGTGGAGGAGATGGAGCGCATTTGGGGTCAACAGTCTAAGCGACTCGGTCTAGAGGGACTTGAGATAGAGGGCACTCCCGTCAAAGAGCTCTTGATCGGACAGATTAGCCACGATCCAGAGAGTGGAGAGCTGCTCTATAAGTCCAATGATAGCGTCCTCTTTTGGCAACGTCCACTTCGTTCGCAAAAGCATCTAATCAATAAGTGTAGCCTTGAGAGCCGCAAGATGTACGACCCAGTGAAGCAACGCCACTATATCCAAGGGCCACGTGTAGCTGCTGTATCTCATCCTACTAGCGAATTTCATAGGGCTCTTCAGGTGCTGAGCAATGTGAGGGTAGAGGGACGTACGCTCTATGATATGGGGTTATTCCAAACCTCCCTCGACTTCCTCTGCTCCAAAAACAGCAAGACCATCAAAGTGGCTGACCTGAAAAGGCACCTCAGCTTAGTCTCCAAGCTCAATTACGACGATGACCAAACCCTCCCAGGGTGCCCTACTATCGCCAGTATCACCGACCTTTTTGAAAAGGGTGCATTGAGCTACCACTATGGCGAGACCGATACCATATATATAGATATCTGGCAGAAGCTACTCTTTTACGACGATGAGAGACTACTTGAGAAGAACATCGCCGACTATGCCCAGAGCAAGGGGTTAAAGCTCAAAGCCGACTTTGCCAAGCGACTAGAGGGTATCAATCTCGTTGATGATTACGGCTCCATCTCCATTCATGCAATGGATAATATCATTCCATTTCTGCTCCAAGGGCGAAGCCACACAGAGGCGATATTCCTGGGAGGCGTTAAGAATGCATTTGGTCCGAGGTACTACTACTTTGAGAAGGAGGAGCAGATGTGGCAAGAGCTACTCCAGATTATCAATGAGCCAGCCTCTAAGGGCGAGAAGATCGACCGTCTGATACAGTTCCTAAGCAATCCCGACGAGCAGACCGGTTTGGACGAAAAGCGACTACGGATGAAGCTCTACCACCCTACCCAGTCGGTGCAAAAGATAGAGATACAGAACAGACTAGGGGAAGTAGATAATCTCCGCAACCCCATCGTGGAGCAAGCACTTTGGGCGGTACGGAGGCAGGTCAATGCTCTTATTGATCAAATGATTGAGCAGACTGGCAACCCCAACTTTAGGTTCGATCGCATCACCATAGAGCTCTCTCGTGACCTCAAGTCGTCAAAGGAGCGGCGATCCAAAATACAACAAGAGCAAGAAGCCAATCGGGCAGAAAATGAGGAGGCAGTAATGTGGCTAAAAGCATTGGACTTGCCATATACAGGCGATAATATCTTGAAATACCGACTGCATAAGGAGCTCCGACTGAAAGGAGGTGGCGTTGCCCGCTGCCCCTATACTGGGAAAGATATACGCCTGGCTCAACTGTACGATGGCAACAACCTCTTCCAAATAGAGCATATTATCCCTAGAAGTATCTCCCTAGATAATAGTTTTGGAAATAAGACCCTCTGCGAGTCCAACTTCAATAGAGAGAAAGGTAATATGACCCCTTACGAGTTTTACTCCGTCAACTCTAGCAAAACCCTCTGGGGTGCTGAGGATTGGGACGAGATCATACACCGCGTAAGGCAAGTGCTACCAGCACGTAAGGCGAGTCGCTTTCTATCCAAGCGGAGTGCCCAAGAGCAGCGGGAGGAGCTACCGAGTAAGATGCTCAATGATACCGCTTATATGTCGGTAAAAGCTCGTGAATACCTCACCTCTATCTGTAGTGATGTACGTACTGTATCGGGGAGTATCACTGCTAACCTTAGAAGATTATGGGGTCTCAATAAGATCCTAGGCGAGACATACGAGTGTCTGCCAGGGACTGTAAGCAAGGAGTTAGCAGCTGGGGAAGAAAAGGAGGTCTATGCAATTCTGGATACTAAATCAAATGTGATTACAAGAGTAGTTCCCAAGTTCAATCCAATTCCCTATCGAACAGCAGATGAGATCCGTATCCCCGTAGTGGTCAAGGGGACTAAGCTATTCTGCGATGGCAAAGAGTACCCCAAGCCAGCGCATCTTGATCTCAATGGAGTATCAGGTGAGGCCCTCCTTGCCTATCATGCAGTAGGTGGTATCCCACACTGTCAGCCCCTCTTTAACCCCAAGCCCTCTAATAAAGGTGTACTAGTAGTTACAGCTACTCGTAGTGGTAAGAGCAACTTAATTAGCAACGATATTGACGTACTTGATAAGATTAAGAAGAGTCGTTATCCTACCGAGCCAGGAAAGTACTGGGTCACTCTTCAGCTTAAAGGCGAACCCATTTGGGAGTTTCCTAGCAATAAAAAGAGAGTGGCAGCCAATGCGGTAAGAGTACCAGGTCGATTAAAAGGCAACACTTTCGTGAGTTCTTTCTTTGAGACCGAAGTGGAGAACAGTGTTGTCAATATGGAGGAACACCGCAATCGCACGGCCTACCTCAATCTAGACTACGACACCGCAGAGTTTACGAAGATGCTTCGCCCTGAACCAGCGGTAGGAGAGGGAGAGCTACTACTCACAGGAGTCGTCAATCACGGTTCGCTCCTTCTGGATCAGTGCGACGGCAAGACAATTGATGTACAGCATTTGAACCTAAAAGAACAGACTAGGCATTATGTACTATTACAGTATGGTAAAAACCTTTCATCCAAAGAGCAAGTAACAATTTATCCTATTTACAATAAAGCTCCAAAATCAAGAAAAGATGAGGTATTACTTGAGGGAAAGTTCTTCGCACTTGACAAGGATAAGAGCCTCTACGCTTTGGAGCCGGTTAAGAATAGAGATGACCATAGGCACCACGCTGTAGACGCCCTGGTGATTGCACTAGCCAAACAAAACTACGTCACGGAGCTTTCAACTTACAACAGGCAAGATGACTCCTACCGACAAGGAGGGAGGCTAAAGCCACGCTTCGACCTACCGTGGGATGGCTTTAGAGAAGAGGCAGAGCAATCCATCAATGATATCTTGGTGGTACATAAAAAGAACCGAGTGGATCCCCTCTCCAAGGTGACCCGTAAGATCACCAAGAATGGCAAGGTCTATACCTCTGAAGGTTACGCCGTAAGAGGTGCCTTGCACATGGATACCATCTATGGTCAGAGGAAAGCACCAGGACAGGCAGAGGTGGGCTACCACTCTAGGAAGAGCATCACCGAAGTGACCAATATGAGCCAACTGAATAAAGTGGTGGATGCCGCTATTAGGAAAGAGATGCTGCGGATACTCAAGGAGGAGTTGGGGCTTGATACAAGCAATTCATCCTTAACTTTCCCAAAGAATGCCTTTATCGATGAGGATGGTAAGACCAAAGTCTATCTCCCCAATCGCAATGGTGGAGAGCCTGTGCCGGTCAAGAAGGTGAGGCTAAGGGAGAATTTTAGTTCGCCTCGATGTCTAAAAAACCAAAACCAATTTGTGAAGACAGAGAATAATCACCACATGCTTGTTTACAAGACAAAGAAAGGTAAGTTTAATGAGTCTATTGTAACGTTTTGGGATGTCGTTGAAAGGTTGAACAGAGGTGAAGCAATATTCCAATTGCCAGAGGATGGGGAAAAGATTATATTTAAGCTTATGGCTAATGATTATTTTATCATAGGTCTAAAGAAGCAGGAGATAATTAGCAACCTATCCAATCCTTCACTGTTAAGTAAGTATTTGTTTCGGGTTACCTCTTTGTCATCAAGAGACTATCGCTTTAGACTCGTCGCAGCTAGTACAGATAAAAACAAGCATGAAAATAGAAGAATTAGAACTCCTAATTTCTTTGATCCCACTAAAGAGAATATCCATGCTGTTGAAGTTGATCTCAATGGTAACATTAGATTAAAAGAGGATGATTAAACGAACCATCACTATATCTAGTCCTGTTCACCTCTCCTTAGAAAACCGCCAATTGGTGATAACCAATAAGGAGACGGAGGAGCGACAGACCCTACCTCTAGCTGAGGTAGGACTATTGATACTGGAGCATCCGAGGGTGACCACCACCCTCCGGATGCTCCAGTACTGTATGGAGGTGGGCTGTATAGTGGTAGTTTGTGATGAGTTTCATATCCCAAGTGGCTACCTCTCTCCACTCGAGGGGCACTCCACACAGGGTGAGCGAACTCGGGAGCAGGTGGCAGCATCTATCCCGACTAAAAAGAGCATCTGGAAGCAGTTGGTCAAGAGCAAGATCCTCAACCAAGCGGCCGTACTAAAGTCACGAGGGATAGAGGAGCACCAAAGGTTACTCAACCTTTCCGATGAGGTGCGGAGTGGCGACCCAGATAATAGAGAGGGAATCGCAGCACGTATCTACTGGAGTGCCCTCCTAGGGGAGGAGTTTATACGAGAGCGAGATGGAGTACCGCCCAACGCCCTATTCAATTATGCCTATGCCATCTTGCGTGCTTCGGTTACCCGATCCATCATCGCTTCAGGTCTCTCCCCAAAGCTGGGGGTACAACACCAAAATAAGTACAACCCCTTTCCGCTCTCCGATGATGTGATGGAGCCCTACCGCCCCTTTGCCGACCTAGCGGTGATGGAGTTGGTGGATAGTGGAGAACTCTCAATTACCAAGGAGAGTAGAGCTCATCTCCGCACTCTATTGGCACAAGATACACTCATCAGTAAGCTCAGGCGGCCACTACTCATCGCTATCTCTATCACCACCAGTTCCCTCGCTCGGGTCTACTCAGGTGGTGCCAAGACACTCGTATTACCTCGAATCCCATAACCAAGGAGTCTCACAATGAATGTTTCAAGAATAAGTGCGTACAAACTTATGTGGATTTTAGTCGCTTTTGATATCCCTGTTCTCACTAAGAAGCAACGAAAGCAGGCGGCAAAGTTTCGAAAGGAGTTACTGGGAGAGGGATATATTATGCTACAGTTTTCGGTCTACATCAAGCCGATCCCATCGAAGCAACACCGCCAGCCACTCATCAATAAATTGCGGAAATCACTTCCGGAAGAGGCGGATATTAAGGTGATTACCATTACCGACAAACAGTATGCTGAGATCATACACCTCTCGGGAACGAAGCAAAAGGAACCGAAGATACCGAAAATACGACAGCTATCACTCTTTGAGGAATTTTAGGTAGCTTTGAACTGAAAAAATAGACCCCTATTGGCTCTTTTCATCAAACATCGGCATTTTATTAGACGTCCTACGACCTCTAACCAATTGATATTTACAACTATATATAGCCGATGGTTGTGGATTGATTACTTTAGGGAACTAGATACAACCACTAGGTTTTTCATCAACCACCTCTTCACGTTGTGGATTGATTACTTTAGGGAATGAGATACAACACATCATCAAGAAGTTGAGCTCCAATGGCGTTGTGGATTGATTACTTTAGGGAATGAAATACAACTTACATCTGTAAGCGTATGAAGTGTCTACCGTTGTGGATTGATTACTTTAGGGAACGAAATACAATTCGATGAAGCAGCTCATTGAAGCGGTAGAGTTGTGGCATTGATCGTTTTTAGGGCGGGGGTGGTGTCTACTTTTTCAGGAATGGGGGAGGATTGGTGTGCACTAAAATAGGAATGCTTGCCCTAATTGCTCATTTGGGGAGACCGTATCAAAGCATTATTCCGTATGCGTGCGGAATCCATTCCGCAGGGTTACGGAATCTATTCCGCACGCATACGGAATGAAGGGTTGACGGCTGTAATTTTTCTCATTCCAATATAGTTGAGGTGGAAATGGGCAGGGATTACGCATTAGAAAGGTATCACCGTATAGTTTTCAGGGGAGTGCCTAAAGGGTAAGGACCTCTGCCGAGGTCCTTAGGCCATTATTTCAACGGCTTGTTTTATGTTCATTCGTGCAACAGTCTCCTATGGAAGTGGCTGAGGGTTACTTGGTCTTTATTCCTCTTATTTGTAGCTCTTTGTATTTTGGATTGTTTTGTACCACCCTAATGTTTTCATCAAGGCAAGGGTAGGGATAGGGCCACTCCTCTGAGAGTTGCTTGAAGTAGAGTGGCAGGTCTGCATCGCCTTGCTCCACGAGGGCGCGAAGGAGGCTATAGAACTTGCTTTCGTCGGTTCTCTGCTCCTTTTGATAATCGCTGACTTTATTAGCTAAGATTTTCATCGCCTCCTCCTTTTGCCCCAAGCCGATGTAGGCAAAGGGGCGGGTACTACAGTCGTCGCTACTGGTATTGCCCAATACCGCCTTGAAATCGGCATTGGCTTCTTCCTTCTTTCCTTGAGCAGCATAGATATTGCCACGAATTAGGTATGCAAAAGGGGTGGGTTGGGTCTCCATCTCCATTCCTTGCCCTACATCAATGAGTGCTCCAAAGAAATCTTTGACTTCATACTTGTAGGAAGCTCGTTTGTAGTATGCTCGAGCGTCATTCTTGTCGCTATTGCTATGAGAGAGGTACTTATTGAGCTCCTTAATCGCAGCTTTGGTATCTCCAGAGGCATGGTGCATCATCGCCTTATTGTAGTGGTAGCCTGCAAAGGTGGGGTCTTGCTTGATAGCGATATCTTGGTACTTCAGAGCAGAGGAAAAGTTTCCCACCTCTACATAGCACCTTGCCAACTGCTCAATAGTGGATAGGTACAATGAACTGCTTTTATTGATTCCTTTTAGAGCTGACTGATAGTAGTGGATCGCTTGTTGGCAATTGGAGTGGCACTCGCCATCGTATTGAGAGGCGAGGAGAAGTGCCCACTCGGGGCTATTCGGGTGCTTATTCATCTGCCCTTTGAGCTGGGATATCAAAGAGCCTTCTTCACCATCAGCGTTCCGATCAATCAAATACTTCAGTTGGTTAAAGAGGTTATGCTCATCATCATCGCCATAGAGGGTCATCCCCTTCATAGCTAGTTGGAGGGCTTCATCTTGCGAACCGCTCATACGGAGGTATTCAGAGGCGCGATAATAGGCATTAGGCGACTTAGGGGCTAGAGTTAGGATGCTATTCCAGAGGGATGATGCCTGGTCGTGCCCCATCTTTTCCTGCAACGCTTGGTAGCCTCTTTCGTTATTTGGTGCAAGATAGACCATCTGTAGAAGGTCAACTTCAGCGAGCTCTGACTGATTCATTGAAAGGTAGATATCAGCACGCTGCTCATAGAGATCCAACTTCTTGGGACTCTTTCGGATCGCTTCGTTTAGTGCGGTCAATTCTTGCGACTTCTTCTCCTCTGGGAGATAGGCATCTACCCACATTGAATAAGCCTCGGCACCCCGCTTGGGCTGCTTGTGCATAAATATGATGCTCTTCATAAGGGCTTCATAGCGTTTGCTGGTGTCATCCAGCTTAAACTGGGGGTTATTGTAGAGTAGGTTGAGCTTAACCCAAGCTCTAGGATCCTCGGGATTGGCCTTGATCTCCTTATTGATATAGGCAAGAGAGTCGTTTAGCTGACTCATAACCATCGAGTCTAGCTTAGCTTGTGCTTGCTCTCTAGCCTCGATAGAATCTTTGACGTGGTTCGTATCTATCACCTCAGCCACTGCTTGTGGGCTCTCTTGAGGCGTGTCAGCTTTTTTGCCCTGACCCCTAACAATCAATACGATGGCTACCACGATCACGATGGCCAGCAGAAGGATTCCTAATCGTTTCATAGATTCAGCTTAAATAATTACTACCTCCCGCAAAGATAGTTCTTTTATTATTAACTCATATGTATAATCAGGGGTTACGCATTAGAGATATAAACTTAAGTTACAGCCCTAATATGGATAACTTGTACTAGGCAAGCGAGAAAGGACCTCGGAGAGGTCCGATTTGTTGTAGCCCCCGCGTCGGAGGGCAAAGCCCGAACGACCGGGGGAATAGATATAGGGCACATTATATCGACCCCTTGTGGGTCGGACAATAGGACCTAGGATATCAAAATTAATCCTGGAATAGGTTGTCCGACCCGCAAGGGGTCGTGGATTTTGGTTGTCTTATTTACCCCCATTCATCGGCTCTACGAGCCTCGAATGGGGGCTACAACAAATCGGACCTCCAACGGAGGTCCTTAACCATAGATACTCAGATGAATACTACTCGACAAGGCTTTTCTAATGCGTAACCTCTGACCTTTTATCGATGAGTATGCCAAGAGACTTTTCCTCTTTGTAAGACAAAGATGGTATGCAACTGTATAAATAAGTGTGCTTGCTTCTTAATGAAAATGAGACCTAGGCAGGAGGGATTTGAACCCACGATATAGGTGGTGCCACCAGGGCACCCTCTATCGCTACCAACTGCGATCATCTGCCTAGGTCTCTCAGCAAAGATAGCAATAATATGATAAGTAGTTAGATGTTTCAGAGGTTGCCATTAGAAAGAATCGTCAACAGGTATTTGATTGAATATACCATCTATAAGGGTATGATAGCACCCGAAAGGGTGCCATTCAGCTAGCCCACAGTCGAGGCTCGTAGAGCCGAAGAC
>OHTB01001396.1_pt1 | contig 10648 bp, 9 predicted proteins | sample 1578771 | NCBI WGS metagenome assembly OHTB01 (sample SAMEA3879516, study PRJEB24766) | human gut metagenome | biome: human-associated habitat; feature: feces | place: USA | collected 1985/1987 | reverse complement strand
GAGAACTATACGGGCAACGGCATCGCCCTCACCTCGGAGATGATCGCCGAATTCGCCGCGGGACGGGACCCGTACAGCTTGGAGAAAAACAAGTGAAAAAGGAAAAGCGGCTGTCTCTGTCGAGACAGCCGCTTTTTTCATATGAAACCGATCGACAGTAGGCGCATGTTGTCCCACTGCGCGAGCTCGCGGAGCTCTCCGCCCTCGTACTCGTACAGCGTGCATGGATCCCACCAGTTGACGTTGAGCTTAACAAAGGCAAAGTAGCGCTGACCATTCACAACGATGATCTGAAAATCGAAGATCGCATGGTCGATTTGATCTGCGGCGGCGTGCATCATGGCGATCATCGTTTCGTTGGGTTCAACGACATTGCCGACGGAATCATAGAGCGTGGTGGCGACAAGTGTGTTGACCCTGTGCGAGCGAAGCGCGGAGGTGTCAAAGTCTGCGTAGTCGGCGGTGTAAAAGACGCAGGTGTCGGGTGTGAAGGCGTCGCAGGCGCGGCTTTTGCCGCTTGCATAGACCGTTTCATAGACGTAAGCGGCGTCCTGCTCGCCAGATGATTTCAGCGCGACGTGCAGGATCGGTTCATCGGGCTCGCTTCGGACGAAGAGTAGCAGCGCGAGACACAGTGCGAAGCTGAGCAGCGAGGCAAGTATGCGTTTCATCGTAAGCCTCCTTGCACTCCGGCGCTCAGAAGAGCGCGGGGACATAGTCGACCGCGTCGGTGATGCCGCCCGCCTGACTGGCGAGCGACAGCTCGAAGCGGTAGACCGGTTGATAGAAGCCCTTGGAATCGGAGAGGTAGTCGAGCGTGCTGGAGCGCACCTCAATTTGCTGGACGCTTTGCGCAAACCACGCACCCTCGAAGCTCTTGCCCGATTGAAGCGCGGCGAGCGCCTGCGCGAGGGAGAGAATAGGCTCTTCGCGCACGGGCGCGAGCGTGGTGATGCGGTTTTCGAGCTGCGAGAGCGTCGATTGACCGTCGCCTTGTGTTCTCAGATCACAAGTGAGCGTGCCGTGGAGGAAGCCTCCCTCCGTGGGGAGAAGATCGGCGGAGAACACCGCGCGGTAAGAGCTCTCGCCATACGGCGAGAGCGTGAACGCAGCGTCGGCGGGGATGGAAAAGCCAAACTTGTCGAGCGTTTCGCGCAGCATGTCCTCTGTGACACCAGACGCGGGCGCATCGAAAACGGGCGTGTGATCGCGCCCAAAGCTGTATTCCCACGTGCCGTCGTGCAGGGTGACGTTGAGGAAGTCGCCGGAAGAGTGGTTGGCGTAGATCACAAGGTCATCGTAGTAGTACGCATCCGGAAATTCGACGCCGTGCGCGGCGGCAAATTCCGCGGCGAAGCGGTCGGCGCCTACGTTGTCGAGCGCCTGCGCCTGATAGACATAGGCGGTCTTGCTGTCCTCGTCGAGCGCAAAGTCGACCGACCAGCGGACGCCGCTCAGGTCCGCCGTCGTAACGGAGGCGTCGCGCAGGTTGCCGTAGGGCTGCGCGGCGTAGGAAATGAAAATGGCGGATAGTGCGAGTGCGAACGCGGCGGGCAGCGCGCAGTAGCGCGGCCACGTCCTGCTCTTTTGATGCAGCGCGAGCACGAGCATTGCTGCACACCAGCCGAGCATCGCGCCGAGCGTATTGGTGAAGAGGTCGTCCACATCGCACATGCCGCTTCCGGTGAAAAGCTGCGCCAGCTCGATCAGGAGCGAAACGCCGAAGCCCGCGCCCAGCGCGGCATACCACTTGCGAAACGGTTTCCACAAGAGCGGCAGCAGCACGCCGAGCGGGACGAAGAGCGCGATGTTGAGCAGCACGTTGAGCCAGATTTGCAGCGTGAAGCGCTGGTACGCTTCGCGCCAGGCAAGGAAAAGCTGCAAATTGCACTGCCGCGCGGCAAATTCATTCGTCACGCTGCGCAGCAGCGTGACGAAGACCGTGATCACCGCCCAGCCGACGAGCAGCACCGCGCAGACCGCCTTTCCCCACGGGAAGCGGCGGCCTTTTTTGCGGCAGACGGCATAGCAGACGGCCAGAATAAGGCCGCAGACGAGCGCAGCGGGCACGGCAAAGCGCATGCCGCGCTGCAGCAGATAAAAAAGATAGGAAACAAAGTCGTGCATGAGCTCCCTCCCGATTTGATTTCTCAGTTGGTTTCACCGCTCGCGGTTTTGTCCTCTTCGATGCGCGCGCTCACGTCCTCGCGGAAGGCGAGCCACGCATCCTCATTTTCCACGTAGTATTTGGGGCATATCTTGCCCGTCACGTCGTAGTGGCGGATGACGTCCGCGTCGGGGTCAAGAGAGAACGTCTCGCAGAGCCACGCGACGAGCTGTTCGAGGCTTTCCATCGTCGCGTCATTGAACTTGCCTGTGTCGTCGGGGTGGCAGACCTCGATGGACACGGTGTAGTCGTTCGCGGTGTTTGAGCAGTAGGCGATCTCCGTCAGCGGCACGCACTGCAAGATCTCCCCATCCAGCCCCACGAGGAAGTGCGCGCTTGCATAGGTCTCGTGCGTCAGCGCGAGATTGGCGAAAAAGCTGCGGTTTGCCGCGGCGCTCGTGCCGGGATTGCCGACGTAGTGCACCACCACGCCGGAAATTTCCCTGAGCGGCGTGCCGGGGCGGGAGTATTCGTTGAGGGGCAGATAGTCGACCGTGACAAAGTCCGGCACGCTGACATTCGAACCGGGGAGACTTCGGTGCGCGAGCGCATAGCGCAGCTTCACGCCGCCGAGAACGAGCAAAACGAGCGCGAGCAGGACGAGAAATGCTTTCTTGTTCCCAGTGCGGCGGCGCCTGCGCCGCCGCTTTGCGTTTTCTGCCATGTTAGTTCACACTTTCCGTGGTGGAAACGTCCTCCGTGGCGGGGAGGGTGTGAATGCCGTCGTCGCTGGGCGGCGTTACGGTGTTGGATTTCAGCTCGGGCAGCAGCTCATTCAATACTTGCAGGGTGTTGGGCGTTGAGTTATTTACATTGGGGTCGAGCGTATACACCTTGGGACGGCCCTGCTCGTCAACAGACTCAAAGTACAGCTCGAGCCAGAAGGAGATGGGGGGATCGTACTGGTACTCCTGCACGGCGAAGATGTCGCTGCCGCCGTTATCGGAATCCTGAACGTCCTGCATCAGCGCGGCGTAGACCTGTTCGGCCTGCGCGGCGGTGAGAGCATAGTCCTTTGTGTTGGAGTTCTCATCGTAATAGTAGCAGTAGCTGTCGAGGAAGCGCGGCGTGTCGCCGAGGTGCGCGTAACCGTAGCTGAGGACGCGGCAAAGCACGGACTCTCTGCACATATAGAGCGCGTTCACGCGCGCTGTGACGGACGAGGGCACGGTGAGGTCACTTCTCCGCAGATAGAGTGAATAGGAGCGCGAGAGCTGTGAGCCGTCCTTGAGGTAGTAGGTCAGGCGCAGGGAGAAGGGTTCGATGTCGTCATGATCGCTCTGGGAGAGCGTATCCGCGTCCGATGCGTCTGCGATGCGCACCTGCTCGTTCCGGTTTTTGACGATGGCCTGGTGCGCCGCGGTGAGGCGGCGGATGGTATCGGCGTCGTCGGTCGTGACGTCCGTCATGCCGGAGAAGGTGTAAAAGGCAGATTCGATCTCACTCTCGTCCGGCACGCGCTTTTCATAGCCCGTGAGGTCGAAGCTCATCGTAACGCCGAGCAGCACAAGAGCGAGCGAAACGATGGCCGCGCCCTTTGCGCCCGCGCGGAAGACACGGAAGCTCTTTTTGATGAGCATCTCGGCGACAAAGTAGCCCACAAGCCCCGCCGCCGCCATGCAGAGGATCGTGCCGGGCAGGGAATCGTTGCCGCTCGAGCGGTACTGGCCGAAGAGGAAATAGTAGAGGAACTGCCCGAGGGCAACGGCGGTGCAGAACGCAACGCCGTACTTGAAGACCGGCACCGCCCACGGGAAGGCGACCGTCGAGCCGGTCATCTCGCTCTTGCGCGTGCGGTAGAGGAGCAGCGCGATGAGGGCGATGACAAGTCCCGCGAGCGCGTAGGCGGCAAGGATCATGAGCGAGCCGCGCACGAGCGCGTAGGCGGTCACATAGTACGAGTCGCTCTCGCAGGTCTCGATCGAGGCGATGCCCACCTTGAAGTACATATAGAGGGGCGGGGAGAGAAAATCGAGCGCAACGTCGGTGTGCCCACTGTAGCCGTAGAGGAAATTGCCCGCAAAGTTGCGCAGCAGATATTCCATTCCCGGGACGAGGATATTGCCGACGAAATAGAAGACGGGCGCGGCGAGGATCTGCCCCGTCATCATCATGCACAGCACGGCGAAGGAGTAGAAAAAGACGGCTTCGAGCATGGCGCTGCCCATGGCCGCGCCAGTGACACTCCAGAAGCTTAAGTGCAGCGGGGCAGAGACCGCCGCGCCGAGCAGGAACGTGACGAGGATGGTGGAAAGCTGGCAGAACAGTCCCGTGAGGTAGGCGGTCAGAAAGATGGTCTCGCGCCGCACGGGGAGCGCGTGGAAGCCGTTCGTCGCGCGGCTCTGCGTCAGGTGCGAGAAGGCGAGCATCGCAAAGAAAAGGCCGAAGAAGAAGGAAATGAAGACGCCGCCACGCACGCCGGCGTTGAGCAGCAGGCGGGATGCATCCGCTGCGCTGTAACCGAGCTGATAGGCGGAAAGCTCTGAAAAGAGCATGACCGGCACGAGGAAAAGCCACAAGGCGGTGTAGCCGAGCCAGAGCGGCCAGGTGTGTTTGAGCTGGCTGCGGAATAAAGTCTTATCAAAGAACGATGTCGCGGATCGCATAGTCCTCACCTCCCAGTTCATAGATGAAAATTTCTTCAAGTGACAGCGGCACCGCGTCGATAAAGATCGGGTGCAGCGCGGCGAGCTGCTGTTCCAGTTCCTCTGCGCTGCCGCGGCAGATGAGCGTGTGGACGCGCCCGGTCTGCGCGTGGTGCAGCACCTTGATCTCCTGCGGCAGGGCGGGCAGCTCCGCGCCCTCGAAGGCGAGCTGAAGCTTGACGGTATAGTCCTGCAATTCGCTCAGCGAATGCTCAAGCAGGAGCTTGCCGCGGCTCATCACGCCCACGTGGTCGCACACGTCCTCCAATTCGCGCAGGTTGTGTGAGGAGACGAGCACCGTCGTGCCGCGCTCGGCAACGTCCTGCAAGATGAGGCTCCACACCTGGCGGCGCATCACGGGGTCGAGACCGTCCACCGGCTCGTCGAGGATGAGATAGTCGGGCATCGTGCACAGCGCGAGCCAGAAGGCCGCCTGCTTCTGCTGGCCCTTGCTCATGCGGCGCAGCGGCCGCTTTTCATCGAGCGCGAAGACCTCGCGGAGCTTTTCAAAGCGCTCCTGATCGAACTTCGGGTACAGCCCGCGGTAAAAGCGCATCATATCGCGCAGTCCCGCCTGCATAAAGTAGAACCAGTCGTCGGGAATGGAGGCGATGCGCGCCTTCACGTCCACGTTTTCCCAGACGGGCTGGCCGTCAAAGGTCACGCTGCCGCTGTCCTGATGATAAACGCCCGTCAAGTGGCGCAGCAGCGTCGTTTTGCCTGCGCCGTTTGGCCCCACAAGGCCGTAGACCGCGCCGCGCGGCACGCTCAGATCCGCGCCGTCGAGCGCGGCAAAGCCGTCAAAGGTCTTTTTAAGACCTCGTACTTCGATCATTTCTCTTCTCCCTCCCTGCACATCGTTTGAATCTCTTCTTCGCTCACGCCCATGGCGCGCAGCTCCTGCAAAAGCTCTTTGAGCTGATGCTCAAGCGATAAGCGGCGCGCGTCGTCCTGCGCGCGGTAGGTGTGCACGGCAAAGCAGCCCTTGCCGGGCACGGAGCAGCAGTAGCCGTTCGCTTCCAGCTCGTTGTAGGCGCGCTGGATGGTATTGGGGTTGATGGCAAGCTGCGTTGCCAACGCGCGCACCGAGGGGAGCTTATCCCCGTCGGCGATCGCGCCCGAGACGATCAGCCGCCGCAGTCCGTCGCACACCTGCTCGTAGATCGGGCGCGCGTCGCGGTAATTTAAGGTGATCATGGCATTCCTCCTGCATTCATCGGCTGCACAGCACGGCGAGCAGCAAAATGCCGAGCAGCAGTACAACAAGAACCGGGATCAGGAAAATCAAGTGGAACATAGGCGCCTCCTGCTGTATTAAGTGTGTTAGTACAGTTAGGATAGCATGGCGGACACCGGTTGTCAAGCGGGGAATGCAAAAATTTTCTGCCGTTTTGCTGTGCAAATCACTAAATGTAGGTAAAGAATGCATTAAAATTTATGCAGAATGTATGATTTGCCATGCGCGCACGACAAAAAACGACACTTGCCCCGTTGACAGCGGGCGGCCGATTTGGTATTCTCTGAGATATGAAAGAAATTCATCAAACGTTTTACGGAATGTGATTTTTGGGAAGGAGAAGTGTATGGAACAGTTTATGAAGATCAACACTGCGGTCAACGGCTTTGTCTGGGGGCCGGTGATGCTGGTGCTGCTCGTCGGCACGGGCATCTACCTGAGCATCGCTGTGGGCTTTATCCAGTTCACCAAGATCGGCTACTGGTGGAAAAACACCATCGGAAAGATCTTTAAGAAGGGCGAGGCCGGCGACGGCGAGATCACGCCGCTGCAGGCCGTGTCCACGGCCCTTGCCTCCACCGTCGGCACGGGCAACATCGCGGGCGTCACGGGCGCGATCATCTTAGGCGGCCCCGGCGCCGTGTTCTGGATGTGGGTGTCGGCGCTTTTCGGCATGGTGACTAAGTTCTCTGAGGTCACGCTCGCCGTCAAATACCGCGAGCGCAACGAAAAGGGTGACTGGTGCGGCGGACCCATGTACTACATCAAAAACGGCCTTGGCCCCAAGTGGAAGTGGCTCGGCGGTGTGTTCGCCGTGCTCGGTGCCATCGCGGCGTTCGGTATCGGCAACATCGCACAGGTGCACTCCATCGCGGATTCCGTCAAGTCCGTTGCCGTCGCGTTCAATGAAAACGCGGCGAGCAGGGAGACGATGATCTGCCTCATCACCGGCATTTGCGTCGCCATCTTCGTCGCGCTGGTGCTGCTCGGCGGCGTCAAGCGCATCGGTCAGGTCACGGAAAAGCTCGTGCCCCTCATGGCCGTCATTTACATCGTCTGCGCGCTTATCGTCGTGTTTGCGAATGTCAGCGCCGTTCCCGGCGTGTTCGCTTCCATCTTTAAGGGCGCTTTTAACCCCGCTGCCGTCACCGGCGGCGCGGCGGGCATTTCCATCAAGCTTGCGATGACCAAGGGCGTCGGCCGCGGCGTTTTCTCCAACGAGGCGGGCCTCGGCTCCGCGCCCATCGCGCACGCCGCCACCTCGGAAAAGAACCCCGTCAAGCAGGGCCTTTACGGCATCTTTGAGGTCTTTATGGATACCATCGTCATCTGCACGCTCACGTCCCTTGTCGTCCTCTGCTCCGGCGCGGCGGACGGCAATTACGGCAACGCGGCAGCTGCGGGCGTTCCCACGGCGGTCGCGGGCTTTGCCACAGTCTTCGGCGACAAGGCGGGCTCTCTGATTCTTGCGGTCGGCCTGCTGCTGTTTGCCACGTCCACCATCCTCGGCTGGGCGCTCTACGGCACGCGCTGCGCGGAGTTCCTCTTTGGCAGCAAGATCATCCGCCCCTATCAGATCATCTTCTGCCTCGTCGTTGTGGCCGGCGCGGTCGCGGACCTGACGCTCGTGTGGGATATCTCCGACACGCTCAACGGCCTCATGTCCATCCCGAACCTCATCGCGCTGCTGCTGCTGAGCCCCGTGGTCATCAAGGTGACGAAGGAGCATTTCGCGGGACTGAGAAAATAATCGAAACAGCGGCGAGGCCGCTTTTTGAGTGAGAACGCATGTGCTGAAAAGAGACGGCCTTGGCTGTCTCTTTTTTCTTCAGTTTTGCCGCGAGGGACGGGAAAAAGCAAAAAAGCGGTATCATTTCACAGGTTTTGCTTTACAATAGGAAAAAGCTGTGCTATCATAATTCAGCACGCTTATCGTGCGCATTCCCGCACTTAGGACGTGGAGGATTCACCGACCCGCCGCTCAGTGTTGGGAGAATTTATGAAAGGTGGATATCACACTATGATGCTCAAAGACCAGAAGACGGCTATCATCGAAGCCAACCGCACCCACGAAGGCGACACCGGTTCTCCGGAGGTCCAGGTCGCTATCCTCACCGAGCGCATCGCTCAGCTCACCGAGCACCTCAAGCAGCACCCGCAGGACAACCACTCCCGCCGCGGCCTGTACAAGATGATCGGTAAGCGCCGCAGCCTGCTCGACTACCTCATGAAGAAGGACATCGAGCGCTATCGTACCCTGATCGCCAAGCTGGGTATCCGTAAGTAAGTTTGAAAACAGGGTGGTGTGCATGCGCACCACCCTTCTTTCACACTTTCGCCCTTGGCACTTTCCCCGCGCGTATGAGAGCCTGCTATGCTTTAGCAGTTGAAAAAGCGGCGGCGCGCCGACGTTTTTTCAAGTGCTAAACGGTCGGCTCCCATACGGAATTTTACAAAAAAGGAGATCGACAAATGTCTACCATCATCACCCACAGACAGTTCCCCAACTACCACAAGTACGAGATGGAGCTCGCTGGCCGTCCCCTCACGCTTGAGGTCGGCAAGCTTGCTGAACTCGCCAACGCCGCCGTCATGGTCGGCTACGGCGACACCCGCGTGCTCGTCTGCGCCACGGCTTCCGCCCGCCCGCGCGACGGCATCGACTTCTTTCCCCTCTCCGTTGACTTTGAGGAGAAGCTCTACTCCGTCGGCCGCATCCCCGGTTCTTTCAACCGCCGCGAGGGCCGTCCCGGCGAAAAGGGCATCCTGACCAGCCGCGTCATCGACCGTCCCATCCGCCCGCTCTTCCCCTCCGACTTCCGCAACGACGTTTCCATCATGGCGACGGTCATGAGCGTCGATCACGACTGCTCTCCCGAGATCGCGGCTCTGATCGGCACCTCCGCCGCGCTCGCCATCTCCGATATCCCCTGGAACGGCCCTGTCGGCGCGCTCAAGGTCGGCCTTGTGAACGGCGAACTCGTGCTCAACCCCAACTCCGAGCAGCGCAAGGTCAGCGATCTCGACGTCACGGTCGTCTCGACCGGCAAGAAGGTCGTCATGATCGAGGCCGGTGCGAACGAGGTCGACAACGACACCATGTACAAGGCCATCGAGCTTGCCCACAACGAGAACCAGAAGCAGGTCGAGCTCATCAACCGCATGGTCGCCGAGATCGGCAAGCCCAAGTTCGACTACCCGCACGCGAGCTTCAATCAGGAGCTGTTCGACAAGATCGTCGAAAACTTCATGGACGAGGCCAAGGCCGCGATGGATACCGACGACAAGAACGTCCGCGAGGCCCGCTGGAACGAGATGATCGAGCACTGGCACGAGAAGTTCCTCGAGGAGTATCCCGATATGGATCAGTTCCTCGACGAGATCACCTATAAGTTCCAGAAGAAGATCGTCAAGGCGTGGCTGCTCGAAGGCCACCGCGTCGACGGCCGAGCGAAGAACGAGATCCGTCCTCTCGCTGCCGAAGTCGGCGTCCTGCCCCGCGTCCACGGCTCCGGCCTGTTCACCCGCGGCCAGACGCAGGTGCTCTCCGTTTGTACGCTTGACACGCTTTCCGCCGCCCAGAAGCTCGACACCATCTGGGAAGAGACCGAAAAGCGCTATATGCACCACTATAACTTCCCCGGCTACTCCGTCGGCGAGGCCAAGCCCTCCCGCAGCCCCGGCCGCCGCGAGATCGGCCACGGCGCTCTCGCTGAGCGCGCGCTGCTGCCGGTCATCCCGTCTGTCGACGAGTTCCCGTATGCCATCCGCGTCGTGAGCGAGGTCGTCTCCTCCAACGGCTCGACCTCTCAGGGCTCCATCTGCGGCTCTACGCTCGCGCTGATGGACGCAGGCGTTCCCATCAAGGCGCCCGTCGCCGGTATCTCCTGCGGCCTCATTCAGGACGGCGACGACTTCACCACGTTCATCGACATTCAGGGTGTTGAGGACTTCCACGGCGAAATGGACTTCAAGGTTGCCGGTACCAAGAAGGGCATCACCGCCATCCAGATGGACCTCAAGAACGACGGCCTCAAGCACGAGATCGTCAAGGAAGCGTTCCGCATGACACGCGAGGCCCGCTTCCAGATCCTCGATGAGATCATGCTCAAGGCGATCGCCGAGCCGCGCAAGGAGCTGGCCGATTCCGCCCCGAAGATGATCCAGATGAAGATCAACCCCGACAAGATCCGCGAGGTCATCGGCTCCGGCGGCAAGGTCATCCAGAAGATCACCGCCGACACAAACACCAAGATCGACATCACCGACGACGGCAACATCTACATTGCCTCCGAGGATATCGAGGCCTGCCGCGCCGCGCGCAAGACCATTGAGAACATCGTCTTTGAGCCGGAAATCGGCGCTCTCTACTACGGCCGTGTTTCCAACATCCGCTCCGACTTCGGCGCGTGGGTCGAGCTGGCCCCCGGCAAGGACGGCCTTGTTAAGATCAAGGATCTGGAGTTCAAGCGCACCGAGAAGGTCGAGGACGTGCTCAACATCGGCGATATGACCTGGGTCAAGGTCATGAACGTCGGCCCCAAGGGCATCGACCTCAGCCGCAAGGACGCTCTGAAAGAGCGCGGCGAAGCCTGATTC
>OHTB01001394.1_pt1 | contig 10670 bp, 9 predicted proteins | sample 1578771 | NCBI WGS metagenome assembly OHTB01 (sample SAMEA3879516, study PRJEB24766) | human gut metagenome | biome: human-associated habitat; feature: feces | place: USA | collected 1985/1987 | reverse complement strand
CACGCCCCAGGGCGGCTTCTCTTGCCGCTTTGCGGCAATTCACCTTCTGTCGTCAGAAAAACGATTTTAATTTCTTTCGCGTCTGCGGACGCCTGGGCAGCCGTTAGCAGCTTTGCTGCTTTACGGATGCCGCGTACCCCTTGCGGGTAAAAAGTCTGCGACGCGTTTTATTGCCGCTCGTTTTCGACGAGCGAGAGTAGAGTCTGCTCAAAGCCGTATTGGTCGCGGAGACGGCGGGACTCGGTGAGTTTTTTGGTGCCGCGGTGGCCGGTACGGTGACAGCGGAGCATCAGATTTTTGGGCGAGTGGGCGAAGTCGATGAACTCGATGACGTCGACGTCGTAGCCTTCGTCCTCCAGGACCGCTGCGCGGATGGCGTCGGTCAGCAGCGCCGAGAAGCGCTCCTGAAACAGCCCGTGGGAGAGCAGAATGTCGAAATCGCCGCCCTTTTGGATGGTCTTATTGACCTCGTGCTGGCAGCAGGGGACGGAGAAGATGTGCTCGACGCCGCGGGAGATGGCGTAGTGCAGGGCGTAGTCGGTCGCGACGTCGCAGGCATGGAGCGTGACAAGCATGTCAATGCGCTCGCTGTAGAGCACATCGCGCGTAACATCAGCCACGACGAAGTGAAGATCTGAATAGCCGTAGCGCGCGGCGACCTCATTGCAGTGCTTGACCACGTCTTCTTTCAAATCATAGCCGATGATCTTCGCGCGCACGCCGCGCTTGACGGCGAAATAGTAGTACAGCACGAACGTGAGGTACGATTTGCCGCAGCCAAAATCGAGAATCGTGATCTCGTCGCGGCCGTAGGCGCGGAACGCGTCGTCCACGAGCTCAATGAAGCGGTTGATCTGCTTATATTTGTCGTATTTCGCCTTGACGATCTTGAAGTCCGGCGTGAACACGCCGAGGTCGACGAGGGCGGGGATGTTCTCGCCCTCCTGCAGGATGTACTCTTTCTTGCGGTTGTGCGAGGCGGTCACGGCGGCGCGGGCCGCGCCGGACTTGGCCGTGCACTTGTACGCGCCGTTCGTCTTGCGGACGTACTGGCGCGTCTCCGTTTCGGTGCAGAGTGTGACAGAGCGGAACAGACCGTCAAGCTCCTGCTCGAACGTTTCGAGCAGCGCGCTGCGCGCGACGTTGCGATGCGCGACCTTCTGCCCCTGCTGGTATTCGAGCTGAAAGAAGGCCTTCCCGCGCAGCGTTAAGGGCCGCACGGTGACACGCGAGTGCCCGATGCGCGCGACCGGCTCGGCGAGGACGAGCTTGGTGAGCGTGCCGAGGCGCTCGGCAAGGTCGCTTAGAACGATGCTCATGCGCCGAACCTCTCTTTGAGCGCAAGGTGCGCAGCGTACAGCTCGTTTTTGCTGTAGGTGTTGTTCTCGTCCTTGAGGAGCATTTTGATGGCGTCCTTGGCCGTGCAGTCACTGCGCACCATGCAGTCGACGAGCAGCGCCTCAGGCGAGGTGATGTGCTCGACCTCGCGCAGGCGGTAGTCATCGCAGACCTCGACAATGAGGGCATATTCGCCCTTTTCGTAGGTCTCCTTCGCGATGAGCTGGTCCTTGACCTCCTGCGGCGTGCCGCGGAAGGTCATCTCGTGGAGCTTTGTCATGTCGTTGCAGAGGCACAGGCGCAGCTGCGCGGTTTCCTCGATGAAGAAGTCGATGACGCTCATGATGCGCTTGGGAGATTCGTAAAAGGCGTAGGTCGCGGTGTCGCCCTTGCGCATCATCATCAGCACGCGGCGGCGGTCGGCCGTCTCGCGCGGGAAAAAGCCATAGAAGAAAAAGGTCGAGAGGTCAAAGCCCGAGATCGATAGCGCGTTGACCGCGGCGCAGCAGCCGGGCACGCCGACGACGCGAATGCCGTTTTCGACCGCGGCGCGGATGAGCTCGTTGCCGGGGTCGGAGATGCAGGGCGTGCCCGCGTCGGTGATGACGGCGATGTCCTTGCCGGAGGCAAGCTGCTCGATGAACCACTTCGCCTTGCCGTATTCGTTGAACTTGTGGTTGGCGCTCAGACTGTTGCCGCGGATGCCGAGCTTGTTGAGCAGCACCACGCTGCGGCGGGTGTCCTCGGCGGCGATGATGTCGGCGGTGGACAGGATTTCGCGTCCGCGCTCGGACATGTCGCGCGAGTTGCCGATGGGCGTTGCGACGATATAAAGGGTGCCGGTGGTCTTCTGCTCGTCCATAAGATCCTCCAAAAAGCAAAAATTTCTCATTATGCTGACAGTATAGCCTATTTTCATCCGCTTGGCAAGGCGGGAGAAGCGGCGGGATTTGCGATTGCTTTTTGCCGCGGGCACGGTATAATGGAGAAAACTGCCGAACAAAGGAGAATCGGGCATGAAAAAGAGACTGTTCCGCCTGGGCGCGCTCTGCTGCGTCGCGGCGATGACGATAACGACCGGTGCGCAGGCGCTCAGCGTGGAGGAGGCCTACGATATTTTGCAGCGCAGCTATGTTGATAAGCTGCCGCGCGCCGCGCAGGACGCGAAGTCGCTCGACGAGCTCTTTTCCTACACGGACGACTACACGTACTACATGACGGCGGAGGAGTATCAGGCGTTTTTGCAGGGCGTCGAGGGTGATGTGAGCTTCGCCGGCATCGGCGCGGAGATCACCTATGTGCCCGAGGGCATCCGCATCGTCTCCGTCCTCAAGGGCGGCGGCGCGGAGAAAGCGGGCCTTGCCGCGGGCGACATTATCATCGCCATTGAGAGCGAGTCCTGCGCGCCGGGCGGCGCGGAGCACCGCGCCAAGCTCCTCGGCGAAGCGGGGACGAGCGTGACCATCACCGTCCGCCACGCGGACGGCACGCAGGCGGATTATACCGTTACGCGCGCGCTCGTCACGCAGACGAATACGACCGTCTCGGTCACGGGCGGCGTGGGCTACATCGACTGCGACAGCTTCGGCACGCAGACGGGGACGTATTTTCAAGAGGGCGTGCGCGGGAATGACAGCGCTGTGCACGCGTGGATCGTGGACCTTCGCGGCAACGGCGGAGGGCTGACCTCCGCGGCGGTGTCGGCGCTCGGCGCGTTTTCGGGCGAGGGAGACCTCACCTACTTTGTCGATCAGGATGGCGAGAGTACCGCGCAGAGCTATTCGGGCAAGGACCTGACGGACAAGCCCGCCATCGTGCTGATGGACAGCGGCAGTGCCAGCGCGTCGGAGATCTTTGCGGGCGGCGTGCTCGGCACGGGCAGCGGCATCGTCATCGGCACGCGCAGCTATGGCAAGGGTGTGGCGCAGGTCCTATACGATGAGTCGAACTGCCCGTATCTGCACGGCGACGCCGTGAAGGTGACGGCGTACCGCTTCTACTGCGCGGGCGGCAACACGACCGACCGGCGTGGTGCCGACGCTCTACATCCCGCAGGATCAGGCCGTTGCGGCGGCGCGCCTGCTGAGCGGCGAGAAGACGAAAGACAGCGCGTATCTCCGCCTGGTGCTGAACGGCTGCGACTTTTACATCGACATTCCCGCGGGGAAGGAGAGCTCTTCCGCCGCGCTTGAGGCCATTTTGGCGGCGCTGACGCCGGACGCCGTGCTTTACTGGAGCGAAAACGGCGGCGAAAGGAAGCTCACGCTCGCGCAGGCGCGCGAAAAGTGCGGCTTTGCCGCATCGTCCGCGCTCGACTTTTCCGACGTGGCGGACAGCGAGTACGCGCAGGAGATCGATTCGCTTGCAGCGAGCCGCATCGTCTTTGGCGATGGCGGCAAGTTCCGCCCCGACGCGACGATGACGCGCGCGGAGGTCTGTGCGCTGCTCGCGCAGGCGCTCGACCTCTACTCCACGGCGAACGGGTACTTTACCGACGTTGCCAAGGGGAGCTGGTACGCGTCCTCTGTGAATGCGATGGCGGCCATCGGCCTTGTCTCCGGCGTGGGCGGGGGAAAATTCGACCCGAACGCGACGATGACACAGGAGGAATTCATTACGGTGCTGGGCAGGCTTGTGGAATTCGTGAATCTGGATGCGCGTGAATTTTTGGACAAGAACCCGCTGGCCATTTTGCAGCCGCTGCCGAAGTACAAGAGCTTTTCACACTGGGCCATCCGCAGCGCGGAGCTTTTGACGAATTCCGTGTTCGATGAAAACGGCGATGCTGTGAATATGTACTGCATGAGCCTTGAAGATATCGAGCCCCAGGTCCCCATCCTGCGCGAGCAGGCTGCGGCGGCGCTCTATAACGCGCTGCGCACGACGGGCGTGCTCAAGTATTGAGATGGACTGGTACGTCTACATGCTGCGCTGCGAGGATGGCTCGCTCTACACCGGCATTGCCTCAGACGTGGAAAAGCGCTTTGCCATGCACAAGAGCGGGCACGGGGCGAAGTACACTCGCTCGCACCCGCCTGTCGCGGTCGTGTACCGCGAGCAATGCAGCGACAAGGGCGCGGCGCTGCGGCGCGAGGCCGCCATCAAGAAGCTGCCGCGCGCGAAAAAACTCGAACTGACGGAGGAAAACTGCGATGCGTGAAACGATCGTCGACCGCGCGTATGCCAAGACGCTCCTGCCGCCGCGCAAAGAAGATGGGCACAAGGGTGACTTCGGCAAGCTCTTAGTCCTCGGCGGCAGCGTGGGCTATACGGGCGCGCCGTATCTGGCGGCGAGCGCGGCGGTGCATTCGGGCTGCGGGCTCGTGTATCTCGGCGTGCCGGAGAGCATCTGGGCGGTTGAGGCGCAAAAGTGCGTGAGCGCAATGCCGTTTCCGCTGCCGGAGACAGACGGAAGGCTCTGTCTCGCCGCGCTCGACAAGATGCAGGACAAGCTCAAAGGCTGTGATGTTTTAGCGCTCGGTCCCGGCCTTGGCCGCGGAAAAGAGACAGAGCAGCTCGTCCACGCGCTTTTGTGGCAGGTGAAAGAGCCGCTGGTGCTGGACGCCGACGGCCTGAACGCCTTGCAGGGCTGCACGGAAAAGCTGGACGTCCGCCGCGGACGCGTGACGATTTTGACGCCGCACGACGGCGAATTTGCGCGTCTGACGGACCGGACGCTCCGGGAGATCGCGTCGAGCGAACGGACAGAGCTTGCGAGCCGCTTCGCCTGCGAGCACGGCTGTATCTTGGTGCTCAAGGGGCACCGGACGCGCATTGCGCTGCCGGACGGGCGGATGCTCGTCAACACGAGCGGCTGCTCGGCGCTCTCAAAGGGCGGGAGCGGGGACGTGCTGACAGGCTTGATCGCGTCGCTTCTGTGCCAGGGCATGGGCGCGGCAGAGGCCGCGGCGCTCGGCGTGTGGCTCCACGGCCGCGCGGGAGAGCTTCTGGCGCAGGAAATGACCGCGTATTGTGCGAGCCCGCGGGAGCTCGTGACGCGGGGACTGGGCCTCGCGTTCCGGGAGCTGCTGGAAGCATAAAAAGGCAAAGAGGAACAAGGCCGCCGCATCGAATGATTCGGCGGCCTGTTTGATAGAAGTGAAGACAGGAAAAGCGCCCCCGAACGAATCGGGGGCGCTTTTGCCTATTTTAACAGAGGATGGAAAGGATCACTTTTTGCCGGGGATGCGGTTCGGGTCATCGGCGTGCTTGACCACAAGGTTCGTCAGGGCGAAGAGGGCGATGACGTTGGGGATGACCATGAGGTTGTTGAACATATCACTCAGCTCCCAGACGAGGTCGTTGGCCATCATCGTGCCGAGGAAGATGAAGATGAGCGCGAGGATGGTGTAGACGATGACGCTCTTCTTGCCGAAGAGGTAGGCGACGTTGATCTTGCCGAAGAGATTCCAGCCGAGGATGGTGGAGAAGGCAAAGAAGAACAGGCACACCGCGACGAACATGTTGCCCGCGGTCTCACCGAAGACGACGCCAAACGCGGTCTGGGCGAGGTTGGCCTTGCCGAGCGTGGTGGACGCGGCGGCAGCACCGCATTCGTGGAGGGGACCGCCCTCAGTGTAGAGGGTGGAGATGATGACGAGTGCGTTGAGCGTCAGGACGACGAAGGTGTCGATGAACACGCCGATCATGGCGACGACGCCCTGATCGTGCGGGCAGTCAACATTCGCGAGGGCGTGGGCGTGCGGGGTGGAGCCCATACCGGCCTCGTTGGAGAACAGGCCACGCTTGGCACCTTGAGAAATGGCGGTCTTGATGGCGTAGCCGAAGCCGCCGCCGATGATGGCCTGCGGAGCGAAGGCATACTTGAAGATCATGCCGATGGTGGCGGGGACGTACTTGATGCGGACGATGAGAACGATGAGACCGCCGAGCAGGAAGATCGCGGCCATGATGGGGACGACCTTCTCCGTGACGGAGGCGAGGCGCTGCACGCCGCCGATGAAGATGAAGCCGCAGATGGCGACGAGCACGAGACCGACGATCCAGGACGGGACACCGAAGGCGGTCTGCATCGTCGAGCCGATGGAGTTGGACTGCACCATGCAGCCGAAGAAGCCGAGCGCCAGCGTGATGGCGATGGCGAAGAAGCCGGCGAGGAACTTGCCGAAGCCGCCCTTAAAGGCCGTCGTGATGTAGTAGACAGGACCACCCTTGACGTTGCCGTCCTTTTCGACGATGCGGGTCTCCTGGGCGAGCGTCGCTTCCGCGTAGATCGTGGCCATGCCGAAGAAGGCAATCAGCCACATCCAGAAGATGGCGCCGGGGCCACCGGTGAGGATGGCACCGGAAGCGCCGACGATGTTGCCCGTGCCGACCTGAGCGGCAATGGCGGTGGCGAGCGCCTGGAAGGAGCTCATACCGCTGTCATGCTTCTTGCCGCGCAGCGACAGGTTGCCGAACACGCTGTTCCAGCCCTCCTTGAAGCAGCGGATCTGGACGAAGCGGGTCTTGATGGAGTACCAGAAACCAATGCCGAGCAGCAGGAACACAAGGATGTAGTTGCTCAGATATTCATTGATCTTGCATACAATTGGGAACAGTGCGGCTTCGATGGATTCAATCATAACTCTCTCTCTCCTAAAAAACAAAGAAGTTGCCGATACGAAAATCAGCAACTCCGGAAGTAGCATTCAATTGAGCGGGGACGAGAAACGGTGCGACGACGTAAAAACGTCCTGCTTCTCTGTCCCTTTGCCTGAGAGATTCGGCCATCACGGCCTTGCACCTTCGGCACCCAATTGAATGAGTTCTCCAGAGTTTCCTCGGCCTCCGGTTTGCGAGATTCCGAAAGCGTCATCGGTAGATATTCGTTTGTTTCAGCAGTAAAAGCGTAACATGCCGTAAAGAAGAAGTCAAGAGAAGCGGCGGCTTCAAAACCGCCAAAGATTCATCAAAAATATTATGCAAATTGATGATGAACTTTTATATTTTTAATGAATGGAAAATGGAATACCATTCCGAAAAGGAATCACGCCGCAAAACCTTAAAAAATGCGGGTGGAGCATGAAAAAAGAGCGCGGCTTTTATCAAAAGCCGCGCTTTTTTGCGCTTTTTTGGGGAATATCAGCCGTTTTCCCGGCCGGACAGGCGGTCGGGCGTGTGGGAATGCTTGACGACGTGCCTCGTCAGGGCGAGCAGGGCGATGGCGTTGGGGATGACCATGAGCTGGTTGAGCATGTCGCTCAGCTCCCAGACGAGGTCGTTGGACATCGTGGTGCCGAGGAAGATGAGAATCAGCGCGAGCAGCGTGTAGACGTTGGCGCTCTTTTTGCCGAAGAGGTAGACCATGTTGATCTTGCCGAACAGGTTCCAGCTCAGGATCGTGGAGAACGCGAAGAAGAACAGACAGATCGCGACGAACATACTGCCCGCCTTGTAGCCAAACACCGTGCCGAACGCGCACTGGGCAAGGTTCGTCTTATTGAAGGTGCTGCTCAGCGCCGCTGCGCCGCAGCCGGCGAGCGGGCCGTCGCCTGCGTAAAGTGTGGAGATGATGACGAGGGCGTTGAGCGTCAGGATGACGAACATGTCGATGAACACGCCGATGATGGCGACGGTGCCCTGCTCGTGCGGATTTTTGACGTTGGCGAGCGCGTGGGCGTGGGGCGTGGAGCCCATACCGGCCTCGTTGGAGAACAGGCCGCGCTTCGCGCCCTGGGAGATGGCGAGCTTGATGGCGTAGCCGAAGCCGCCGCCGACGATGGCCTGCGGCTCAAAGGCGTAGCGGAAGATCATGGCAAAGGTCTCGGGAATGTACTTGATGCGAACGACAAGCACGATGAGGCCGCCGAAGAGGAATACCGCCGCCATGAGCGGCACGACCTTTTCCGTCACGGACGCAAGGCGCTGCACGCCGCCGAGGAAGATGAAGGCGCAGATGACGATCAGCACGATGCCGACGACCCAGGATGGGATGCCAAACGCGGTCTCCATCGTTGCGCTGATGGAGTTGGACTGCACCATGCAGCCCATGAAGCCGAGCGCCAGCGTGATGGCGACGGCGAAGAAGCCCGCGAGAAACTTGCCGAATTTCCCCTTGAAGGCTGTCGTAATGTAGTAGACAGGACCGCCCTTGATCGTGCCGTCGAGCTCGACGATGCGCGTCTCCTGCGCGAGCGTCGCTTCCGCGTAGATCGTGGCCATGCCGAAAAACGAGATGACCCACATCCAGAACACCGCGCCCGGGCCGCCGGTGAGGATCGCGCCCGCGACGCCGACGATGATGCCGGTGCCGACCTGGGCGGCGATGGCAGTGGCGAGCGCCTGAAACGAGCTCATTCCGGTGCCGCCCTTCTTGCCGTTGAGGGTGATGTTGCCGAACACGCGGTTCCAGCCCTCCTTAAAGCAGCGAACCTGCACGCAGCGCGTTTTGATCGTGTACCAGATGCCGACGCCGAGCAGCAGGATGACCAAAACGTAGTTGCTGAGGTATTCGTTGATGGTCTGAACGATAGGGAAAAGGGTGGTCTCAAATGATGAAGCCATGATGCTCTCCTTATATTGTAAAGTCGAAAATGCAAAAAATAAAAAGCTGCCGATCCAACAGAAGATCGACAGCTTAAAAAACAATAGAGAGAAAAAGTGAGGACGGAAAAACCGGCATGGTGCCGATGCTCTCCGTCCTTTTACCTGAGAGATTCAGCCTTAACAATTTTAGACAAGGCATTGCCCCTTCGGCACCCAACTGAATGAGTTCTCCAGAGTTTTCCAGCGCTTTCAGTTTCAAAAAGATCCTGAAAACCGTGTATCTTCGCTCGTTGCAGCGAAAAAGAAGGTAACATGCCGCAAAAATCTTGTCAAGAAAATCGCCTTGGCGAAAATGACAAAAATTATGCAGACTCGATGTGCAAAATGACGGAAACCTTGCAGAATTTAAACGGAAACGGATTTGCCCTGTAATTTTTCAAGCACATCGCGGGCAAAACGTTCGGTTGCGGCGCTGGGCGAAACGTTGCGCAGCATGCAGAGGTCGACGGTGCGCGGCGGGATGGAAAAAGCGGTGGAAAGCTCGCGGATCTCGCCCGCGGCGAGCTCGCCCTGGACGAATTCGCGCGTGACGCCCGCAACGCCGAAGCCAATCTTCGCCAGGTCGACAAGAAGGCTGCGCGCGCCGAGTTCGATCTCCGGCGTGAGCCTGACGCCGCTTTGGAGGAAGTATTTTTCAAGGTAAGTGCGCGAGGAGGCCTTCTTTTCAAGAAGAATGAGCGGGAATGCGGCGATCTCCTCGGTCGTGTAGGCGCGGGTGAAGTCGCAGGGGTAGTCCGGCGCGGCGACAAAGCAGGAATGCGTTTCAAAGCAGGGGATGTGCTCTAAGTCGTCCGCATCGCCGGGGGCGCTCGCAAAGGCGATATCGACCCTTCCGGCGCGGAGAAGCCCCAGCACCTTATAGCTGCGGCCGCTGATGATGCGGATGTGGATGTTGGGATAGCGGCGGTGGAAGGCGTCGAGATGCGGCAGCAGGAATTGACTTGTCACCGTGTCGCTCGCGCCGATGACGAGCGTGCCGGCCTGAAGCGTGCGCGACTGCTGGAGCTTATCTTCTCCGGTCTCGAGAAGACCCATGGCGCTGCGCACATATTCAAATAAGAGGCGGCCGTCCTCGGTGAGCGTGACGCCGCGCGGCGAGCGCAGGAAAAGACGCGTGCCGAGCTGCTGCTCGAGCTGCTTGACGCTCTGGCTGACGGCGGACTGCGAAAGGTAGAGATTCTCCGCTGCCAGGGAAATATTCCCGGCCTCGGCGACCTCGCGGAAGACGCGGTAAAGCTCCAGCTTGACCATTTGGCAAACCCTCCTGATCTTAAACCATAAGAATGATTTATATTTATTATCAAAAAACGATGCTTTACTTATCCCTATACCGTGATTATAATACTAGGCTGTATGACTTTGCAAGAGCGCCTTGTGCGCTGACTATAAAATAAAAAGGAGATCAAGATGAGAACGATCGGAACTGTCGTGCGCGGCGTGCGCGCACCCATCATCCGCGAGGGAGATAACATTGCTGAGGTTGCTGCCGCTTCCGTGATGGAAGCGTGGAAGGAAGCGGGCATCGAGCCGCGCGACCGCGACGTCGTCGCCGTGACGGAATCCGTTGTGGCGCGTGCGCAGGGCAACTACGCAACGCTCGACCAGATCGCGAAAGACGTGCGCGAAAAGACCGGCGGCGGCACCGTGGGCGTCGCGTTCCCAATCCTGAGCCGCAACCGCTTCTCCCTGCTGCTGCGCGGCATGGCGATGGGCTGCAAGAAGATCGTGCTGCTGCTCTCCTACCCCTCTGACGAGGTGGGCAACGGCCTTGTCGACTGGGACAA
>OHTB01001391.1_pt1 | contig 10692 bp, 10 predicted proteins | sample 1578771 | NCBI WGS metagenome assembly OHTB01 (sample SAMEA3879516, study PRJEB24766) | human gut metagenome | biome: human-associated habitat; feature: feces | place: USA | collected 1985/1987 | reverse complement strand
TTTACTTTCATGTACCTGCTGCCGAAGAGTCTTTGTAGTGACTCGATACTTTCCGCCGATCTGATATCTTCATCGGAGAACGCTCTGAGAGAACGGCAGTAGGTATTTCTGTTTCCCCTGCGTGAGGCAGGCATGAACTTGTCTATTTCAGTTTCGGCATGTTTGTAGGAAAGGATTAAGTTCTGCCAAGTTGTAAGATTAAAGTCACCCGCATTAAAATGCACATGGACTCCACAGCTGCTATTTATCTTTACATTGTATGCATCCAGCACCCAGCATACCCTCTCCAGTACCTCCAAACCCTGCTCACCGCAGAGGATCGGGCTGACCAGCTCAAAAGTATGGCTTCCCTCCAAACTTCCGTCCGTGGTCAGTTTCCAGTTGCTGTTGGTCTCGGCATTACGGCTTCCAATTTCCACAGGGATGCCGGCCTCCCGAAGCGCATCCGTCAAGGTCTGTCTTGGGCAGTTGTAGGCTTCGATCTCAACCCCGAAGCAACGGTTGAAAGTATAGTCGGGTTCTGGTCTTAAGACAGTCGCTGTCTGTGAAGCGGGAAGCAGGCCCTCGTCCCTCATTCTCTTATAGACGTTCCACACGAAGCCACGGTTTCCACGGGTAACGAGGTCGGCAATTTCACGGTGTGAAAGTCCGGTCAGAAGAAGCTTACGGATTTTTGAGGTTTTTGTTCCACTCTCGGATAAAATGCGTCTAATTGTTTCATTCATAACTTGTTATCTCCTTTATTATTATATAACAAAGGTAATGATTTTTCTCCGTTCTTGCAAATTCAAGCATGCTCTTTATCAGCATATTAGCTTACTTTCGCTTCTGCTAAAAGTTGTATCCGTCCCACCGGAAACAGGGTGTTTTTTCTTTCATGGGGAGGATTTTTTTTGGGGGCCCGTCGCTCTCCCTTGCAGCCTTCCCACCCTTTTGCGATGTCATGTCTTTTCAGGGGAGGAAGTTCACCGGCAGCCATGCCCCTGCCTGATGTTCCGGGCCTCTCGGAAGCGTCCCGGGCTAAGGGCCGGAGGTCCCTTAGTAAATTCCTGATAAGGAAGAGCAAGAGGAGTTCCCGCACACGGGAACATGAATCGACGCATAGCGTTGATAATTAACCTATTATATGTATACATCTTATACTTTGCGTAGACAAACGTATACAGGAAAGAATTATCTTGCTGACCCTAAGCAAATTAGCCCTTCTACTTTCGGTAAATATTATGTAAACGACTTGTTATTTTACTAATTTTCAAAACATTACAAAATATTACCCTCAGAGGGATACTGTAACGCTTGACTGCAAAAACTCTTTCATTTACCTTTGTACCAGAACAATAATCTGTAACGAAAATGAATACGAACAAAGAATTTTTGACTAAAATGATTCGGGTTTCTCCAAGCGTAAAAAAGCGTATGGAAATTTTTCAGGGAGGTGATTCCGCCAATTCCTGTATTGACAGAATGATTACATTTTTTGAAATCACAGGGTTTAATCCCCGCTACGCATCCCGGAATCCGACGGCACTGGTGGAAAAGAGAATTGAGGACGTTGTCAGAATCATCAAGTCCCAGGAACGGGATATACTCAAGCCCGTACTTGAGAAACTCTCCGTCATAAACAACACCCCGCAGGAGTCACCCGACTATGCCCGGCTGATGAACGAGCTCCGGGATCTGAAAGATGAAAACCGGAAATTGAAGGAAAGGCTGCAGGCGGATGATCTCCATACCCAAGACGCCGCCGTATACCAGGACAAGCTCAAACGCCTGGGCGACCTGCTGAAATACCAGCTTGATCCGGAGAAGTTTCCAAGGATAAAATACAGCGATGATGTAAGAGTCCCCGTCAACACCCTGCAGTTGCTTATCAAGAAGATCAACGAGGAATATGTATTGTAAACCGCATAGGCCGGGAAACACTCCGCAGGTACCGGATAACAAGGGAAAATGCACCCGGCTGGTAGACTACCTGAGTAAGGAGTCCCAGGTCGAGCGTCCCTATTATGACAATTTTTTCTCACAGCAAAAAGATTATGTTATACCCCTGACTGTCAAGAATCATATAGACAACAACCACAGGACCCTGAAAAGCAACGATGACAAATTCTATATGCTTTCCATCAATCCCAGCGGTGACGAACAGAGACATCTGATAGAAAGGGTGACCGGACGGAAGGTCGGGGAGTTCTCGGAACTGACTCCCGGGGAGCAGGAGAGTGTGCTGGCACAGATGAAGAAATTCACCCGCGAATGTATGGATGAATATGCCCGTAACTTCTACCGTGAGAAAATAAAATCAGGGGATGACCTGGTCTGGTACGGTCGTGTGGAAACGGAACGCCACTATAAGAATGATGATCCGGAGGCAAAGGCGGGAGATAAGAAGCCCGGGCTCCAGCTTCATGTACATGTGATCGTTTCCCGCATGGATAGGACGCAGACCGTATCACTCTCCCCGCTGTCAAAAAGCAGGGGAAACCGGCAGGTACTTGAAGGCAGGGAAGTTGTGGTAGGTTTTGACCGCTCCCAATGGTCCTCCCGGTGCGCTTCACGCTTCAATCAGTCATATGACTATTTCCCTAATTACTATTCCAGGGATGAAAGCCTGAGGAAGTATTCCGAGAACTGGCAGGCCAAAAACGAACTGAAGAACGAGGCGGTATCGAAGCTCAAACAGGAAGTTCTCAAAGGGGAGCTGAAGGAAGAAAGACGTCTGTATGCCAACACCTTCCGGATTTACCGGTTTGTGGTAAATCCCAGGAAGGCAATTATTCAGGAACTTAAAAGGCTGGGGACGGATCTTCTTTCCGGAAGGGATCTGTAGCCCCGGCTTGTCCTTACTATTCACATGGGAAAAGGGAGCGTACCTCCTCAAGGATCCTGGCAAAATTCCCGGATATTTCTCCCGGTTCCAGGACCCGGACGTCGGGCAGCGGTTTTTCATCCTTTTCTTTAAACTCCCCGAGCATCACCTTGAAATATCTGACATTGGCACGGGTGGCGGATCCGATGAACTCTCCCGGCTCGAGATCCGCAAAATCCCTTCCCTGGTAGATATCCTCTTTCTGGGAAGAGATGGTAACGCTCCGGTTCGAACTGCTGCCGCTTTTTCCCGTGCTCCGGGATTTTCTTTCCTTTTCCTCTTTACCGAACATCTGCGGATAATATTTTAGGGCTTCCACATCCTTGGTACGCCCGAAGAACTGGATTCCGAAATTGGCTTCCACGGAGGCCCGGTCGAGTTTACCATACAGGGCTTCCAGTTTTGCGCCGGACTGTGTAAGCAGCACAAAGCCGACCTTGTATTCGCGCAGGACCGAAGGCAGCGTCTCAAAGTTCTTGATATTGACCGTTGTCATTTCATCCAGGAAATAGGCGAACGACTGAGCATCGGCTACGGCACGATAATTAGGAATCTCTCCCATATTCTCGTCAGCCGAGTTATTCTTATTCGAATCGTCTATTGTGCCGGGAACAGCCGGATAACCGGGGTTATTCGTGAAGCTGACACCGCCACCCAAATTTAGTTTCCACTGATCTTTGAAGAACCAGCCTCCTTCAAAACCAACCATCAGCTTTTTGTCTGCCCAGTTGGTAGAGAGCGCTCTGACTTCATAGTCAGTCAGCAGCCCCGAAGGGGCTGTGACATTTGTGTAACTATTGTATCCAACAGTAGCTGCTACAGTAAAGTCTCCTTTTTTAGGAGTATTGTCTTTACTGGAGCTCTGTGCATTCACTGCAAGACACAGCATGGGTAGAACGGCCAACACTAAAAGTCTTTTTATTTTCATACGATACTTTTTTTTAATTTGTTGTCTTTGCCGTTACTTTAGGAATTATTCAGCGTTTAATTCTGCGTCTAACGCAGCTTTTGCATTGTCAACAATAATTTTCTTAGCAGCAATCTCTTTTTCCAAGTTAGCCAACTCTTCTTTTTCTTTAGCTAATTGGGCCTCAGCATTCGTGATATTAACTTCATAGAATTTAATCCGCTCTTTAGCATAAGCAATATTATATTCACATCGAGCAATTAATTCTTCAAGATTCTGACTATTATCATAAAGTGTATTGAGAACACTGTATTCATTCCAAAGTTTCATCGGAGTCTCATTTGCATCATTAAATGCCTTAGCAACAGTTTCATTCGCTTTAACCAATGCTACAATTGCACTAACCGCATCATTATACGCTTTTACATCAACAGCAGCGAGAGCAGCCGTAAATTCATCAGAAGCAGTCTTTTTTCCGTCATAAGAAGCTTGCGCCCTCACAATCCCATCTTCCGCCAAAGCAATTGCCTTCTTTGCATCTTTTATAGCTTGCTCCTTAGCTGCCTTTTCAGCATCTGTCGTTTCACCCATTTTATTTGCATCTTCCAACTGCGCATTGGCAGCAGCAAGACGACCATAAGCAGTATCTTTATCTTTAGTATCAGCTGATGTACCCAATTCTTTTGCTGCATCTTCCAAGTCCGTTGCAAAATAGTTTACAGCATTTAGTTTTTGAACTTCACTTATATAAGCTCCTGATGAAATGTTACGATAAGCAGGTCCAGTAGTCGCTTCCCAGTACAAATTTTCAAGTCCTGTAAATTGAACAACACCAGAATACGGAGAAAGAGCATTCACCACATCAATAGCATCTCTATCCAAAGCATCAATAGCCTCCTGAATACCCTTGGCGTCTGCATTCAAAGCAGCACCTTCATTATTCATCACTGTACTATTGGCTAACTCATATTTTTGATAAACAGCTGCCTTTTTAGCGTTAAGCGCATCCTTATCAATATTTGCATTAGCTGGGTCTTTCAGAATCTCCAATTTAGCAGTTTCCGCTGCGATACTTCTATTCAAAGTAATAGTGTTAATCTTAGCATTTGCTTCTGCTGTAGTTATACCTGCTTCTAATTGAGCAAGACCAGCTGTTTTGGTAAGAAGGTTTTCATTCAAAGTAGCCAATTCACCAGCAGCTATAGTATACTGTCCGTATAACCACTGAACACGTTCATCAGCATTTTTCAATATCAGCAATTCAGCTTCAGAAGCAGCTTTCTTTGCTTCAGCAATTGCTTTTTCTGCCTCGGCTTTAATTTTTTCAATATCAACAGCAAATTTCTGTTTAGCCTCTTCAGTCATTTCTTTTTGGTATTCAGCTTGTGCATTTTTTAATGCTGCCTCAGCCTCAGCTGTAATTTTTGTAGCCTCAGCTTGCGCATTTGCCAATGCTGCCAAGCCTTTCAACTGTTCAGCTTTCGCATTACGTACCGCCTCCACAGAAGCTGATTCGTTGTTATCAACGCAAGCTCCCAGTGACAAAGCACCCAGGAGCACTGCTACCATCATGAGTTTCTTTTTCATAATCTCAAAATTTAAATGAATAATAGTAATAATATAAATGTTATGTTTCACTCTGTTTTTCTCCCGCTACCGGAAAGTTTTGCTTCACCCCTCTTGGTGATTCGCTGCAAATATATCCTAATTTATCTGATAAAACAAATAAATTATGAACAAAATACAAAAATAGACAGATATTCTTTTATACCTATAAACCTAACTCTTCAGATTATGTTGTACTTTCATGCAAATGAAAAAAAGCAATATTTACATAGGTGAAATTATCAAAAATGTGATGTCTGAGAGACAGGTTACAAAGGCCGAACTCGCAAGACGGTTGGATGTTAAGCCTCAAAGTGTAGATTACTTACTGACAAGGAAAAGCATCGACACGGATACATTATACAATATTTCAATAGCGCTAGACTATGATTTTTCCCTTTTATATAGTATCAAACGAGAACAGAGAAATTCTGATAACGAAGGTATCAGATATAAACTAGGAAATGCCAAAATTATGGTAGAGATAGAATTACAGCAAGATGAAATTATAAAGCTTAATTTGAAAAAGAAAATAGCAGAACTGTTGGATGGAGGGGCTAATAAATAGATCTTCTTATACCTTATTATATATAGCGAACAAAAACTTCCAATAAAAAGATATCATCCGGGAAGAATAATTTAACAATGTTAATAAAGGCAGAAGGTTATTGGTTTTCCCTGTACAAAGAACAAAGCTTTTGCAGACAAATAACTTGTTCTTTGTATTTACAAGACTTGTTTTAACATCATGTTAAAGCTAATATTATAAACAATTAGAATTAAGAAGCAATCAACTGAATAATAGATATATAAGCTAAAGACAAAGCTATAACAAAAAGAAAGTCCAGCTTCCAAACAGTATATATTATTAAGAATACAACAACTATAAATTAAAAAGAGTCCGGATTATATACTCAATATATCCGGACTCTGTCATTTCAAAAAATAACCAAACTAACCTTTTTTACACCAACTATCTTTATTTCCACTTTTTAAGTTCTTTCTTATCGGCAGGGGTAGCCTCTATCAAACTAATAGCAAAACCTCCACTACGGGCCAAGTCAGTGGAAATCTTCGTCTTATAAGTCACCAGACCTTTTTTAATCTGATAAGAAGTCGGATTTTTTTCATAATCCGCATCTTTACCATCGGCATATAAAGTAGCTACATATTGCTTTCCCGGTTCCAGGAAATCAAGTACAAACGTAGATGTGCGTGCATTTTCACCAGTAATTCCTCCAACGAACCAATTATTGGTGTTTTTAGCTTTACGGGCCACAGTGATGTACTCTCCCGGTTCTGCTTCAATATACTTACTTTCATCCCAGTCTACTGCTACATCTTTAATAAACTGAAAGGCATCCATATAGCGTTCATAACTCTCCGGAAGATCGGCAGCCATCTGTAATGGGCTATAAAGAGTGACATACAAAGCCAACTGTTTGGCCAAAGTGGTATGTACAAAACTATGCTCACCACTCAGGAAAGAGAGTTGAGTATCGAAAATACCCGGAGTATAATCCATCGGACCACCTATCAGACGCGTAAATGGAAGCAACGTAGTATGGAAAGGCTTATTGCCTCCGAAGGCTTCATATTCTGTACCACGGGCAGATTCATTACCAATCAGATTCGGATATGTACGGCACAATCCGGTAGGGCGAACAGCCTCGTGTGCATTCACCATAATTTTATGATCCGCAGCTTTCTTCACTGCATACAGATAATGATTATTCAGCCATTGACCGTAGTGGTGTTCACCACGCGGGATGATATTGCCAACATATCCACTCTTCACCGCATTGTAACCGTTATCTTCCATAAATTGATAAGCTTCATCCATATGACGTTCATAGTTACGCACAGATGCAGAAGTCTCATGATGCATCATCAGCTTCACTCCTTTACTTCTAGCATACTCATTCAACATTTTCACATCAAAATCAGGATACGGAGTAACGAAGTCGAACACATAGTCTTTTGACTTGCCGAACCAATCTTCCCAGCCTTCATTCCAGCCCTCGACCAGCACCTGATCAAAACCGTGTTCGGCAGCAAAATCAATATAACGTTTCACGTTCTCATTATTGGCACCATGACGACCATTAGGCTTAGTTTTAGTATAATCGGTTTCGCCCAACTTCACTGAATAAACATCATCCGTATAAGCCCAAGTACTCTTTCCGGTAATCATTTCCCACCATACACCTACGTATTTTACAGGCTTAATCCAGGAAGTATCCTCCAGTTTGCAAGGCTCGTTCAGATTTAATGTTAATTTAGAAGCAAGAATATCACGCGCATCATCACTAACCATAACCGTACGCCATGGAGAGTGGCAAGGAGTTTGCATATATCCTTTGGTCCCTTGGGCATCAGGAGTCAACCACGATTCGAAAACAAAATTCTTATCGTCCAGATTGAGATGCATGCAAGAATAATCCACCAAAGCAGCTTCGTGCAGATTGATATACAACCCGTCGTCTGTTTTCATCTGCAAAGCAGTCTGTACACCGGTAGGAGAAAAAGGAGTTTGAGAAGCATTGGGAGTGACAGCCGTCTTCATTAAGCCGCGTATTTCAGAAAGTTTCGACCGAGTATAATCATATTCCTGCGTATCATAATCTCCCGGTATCCAGAAAGCAGTATGATCACCGGCCATAGCAAATTGAGAATGTTCCTCTTTAATTACAAAATAATTCAGATTCTTTTGTTGTGGAAATTCGTAGCGAAATCCGAGTCCGTCATTATACAGACGAAAACGAATCACCATTTTGCGATCCTGAGCTTTCTGGTCTAAAGTAATCGCAAGTTCATTATAATTATTGCGAATTTGCTTGACCTCGCCCCAAACAGGCTCCCAAGTCTCGTCAAAAGAAGAAGTTTTGGCATCAGACAACGTAAAACCGTCCATCAACCCCGGATCGTCTTTCAGTTCAAGACCCAGTTTAGAAGGTTTAATCACTTCTTTACCTTTATAAGAAAGTTCATACACAGGTTCCCCCTTCTCATTCACAGATACATTCAGTTTCAAGAGTCCGTTGGGAGAAGTAATACTTTCGGCCATTGCCACACTACTCACTAAAAGAGAGAGAAAAAAGCAAGCTAACTTAAAAGTCAGTTTTTTCATGTTCTTCATGATATGGTTCAATAAAAATTAGTAATCATGCAGCAAAGATAAGCAAGAAGCAGATTCATGTTCGATGAATAGAACCGAAACAAAGAAGAATTATCAGAAAACGTTTGCATAAACAGTTGACAGTGGTAACTTTGCCGATAAAATCAAAAAAAAGATGAAAGAGATTATTTATATATTTATCGGAGGAGGCATGGGCAGTGTAACCCGCTATCTGACACAAATCGCCGTCAACGAACGGCTTAGCCCGGCTCTCTTCCCATTTCCATGGGGAACATTTGCCGTAAATATCATAGGCAGCTTATTAATCGGTTTTTTTTATTCATTTTCGGAGCGTTTCAATCTATCTTTCGAACTGAGGCTATTTCTGACCGTTGGTTTCTGTGGCGGTTTTACCACATTCTCCACTTTGGCCAACGACAGTCTGAGTTTGCTGAAAGGAGGTTTTTATGGCATATTCACCTTTTATGTATTCATCAGCATATTGCTTGGACTTTTGGCTGTATTGGCCGGAGGATATCTTGGCGAACAATTTAAATAACAAACGAATCATATATGAAGCCAACAATCAAAAAAGTACAACCCGTCAAAGTCGTAGCTCCGTTCCTTAACAGTCAGTCCGAAAGTCCGGTCCCACTGGATGCACTTACCGACCAAGAGAAAGTTTCCGATTTGTACTTCCTTAAGGGAACCGTACATCAAATAGCTAAACCTTACCTAAGTATTAATAATTGCACTTTCAAACAACAAATATTCAGCGAATGTCAGTTTAAATCAGCTCAACTGACAGACGTACGTTTTGAAAATTGCGATTTATCCAACGTTTCGTTTGCCGGAACTACTTTCTACCGGGTAGAATTTATATCTTGCAAATTGCTGGGAACCGGTTTCCCGGAAGCCACCCTCAATCATGTTTTAATGGATCATTGCTACGGACAATACATCAATCTCTCCATGGTAAAAATGCGAACAGCCCGTTTCAGCCATTGCAATTTCCGAAACGGCAGCCTGAATGACAGCAAACTGATGCCGGCAGCTTTTGATACTTGCGAATTGTTAGAAGCCGACTTTTCGCACACTTCACTCAAAGGTATCGACCTGAGAAACTCTAGAATAGCAGGTATTCAACTCAATATAGCCGATCTGAAAGGAGCCATAGTCAGTTCGTTACAAGCAATAGATCTGTTACCTATACTAGGGGTCAAAATAGAAGACGATTGAACCTTTCTTCTCTTTTCTTTGTTTTATAATATAAAAGTAATGATACTGATTTATAGGGAAGGAACCCGAACGGAATACCTATTAATAGTGATTCTTCCGCTTCCCATAAGTGAGTAAATTTGCAGAGACTAAAAAACAAGAGAAACAATGAAAATAGAAAAAATTACAGGACGAGAAATTCTCGACTCAAGAGGTAACCCTACAGTAGAAGTAGACGTAGTATTGGAATCAGGCATTATGGGACGTGCATCCGTTCCATCGGGTGCATCGACCGGTGAACACGAAGCGCTTGAACTCCGCGACGGTGATAAACATCGTTATGGCGGCAAGGGTGTACAGAAAGCAGTAGAGAACGTCAATAAAGTCATTGCTCCGCATCTGATCGGTATGTCGGCCCTCGACCAAATAGGCATTGATCATGCCATGTTGGCATTGGATGGAACAAAGACAAAAGCCAAACTGGGTGCCAACGCTATTCTGGGTGTTTCGCTTGCCGTAGCTAAAGCTGCTGCCAACTATCTCGATATTCCTCTTTACAGATACATCGGAGGTACGAATACGTATGTATTGCCTGTACCAATGATGAACATCATTAATGGAGGCTCACACAGTGATGCTCCGATAGCCTTCCAGGAGTTTATGATCCGTCCGGTAGGTGCAAGTTCTTTTAAAGAAGGGTTGCGCATGGGTGCCGAAGTATTCCATGCTTTGAAAAAAGTATTGAAAGACCGTGGTCTGAGTACAGCTGTTGGTGATGAAGGCGGTTTTGCTCCCAACCTGGAAGGAACAGAAGATGCACTTAACTCTATTCTTGCCGCTATCAAAGCTGCAGGCTACGAACCGGGCAAAGATGTAATGATTGGCATGGACTGCGCCTCTTCCGAATTCTATCATGACGGTATTTACGATTACACCAAATTTGAAGGTGAAAAAGGCAAAAAACGTACAGCTGACGAA
>OHTB01001385.1_pt1 | contig 10728 bp, 6 predicted proteins | sample 1578771 | NCBI WGS metagenome assembly OHTB01 (sample SAMEA3879516, study PRJEB24766) | human gut metagenome | biome: human-associated habitat; feature: feces | place: USA | collected 1985/1987 | reverse complement strand
AGGAGCATCAGCCTTGGGAGCTTCCTTCTTAGGAGCCTCAGCCTTGGGAGATTCCTTCTTAGAAGCCTCAGCCTTGGGAGCTTCCTTCTTAAGAGCCTCAGCCATAGGAGCTTCCTTCTTAGGAGCCTCAGCCTTGGGAGCCTCCTTCTTAGGAGTTGGTCTCACCACCTCGTTATTCTTATCAAGCTCCACCTTTCCCAGCACCTTAGGTCCCTTCTCAGTCTCTTTTGGCTGAGCTTTTTCCTGCTTGGGGTTCTCCTTTTCCTTCACCTCCTTTTCGGATGCAGTTTTTTCCTTTGCGTCCGACGTAGGTGCAGAGTCCTCAGTATAGCTTTCAAGTAGTTTGGTGCGTTCCTCCTTTGGAAGTTCATTTCCATACTCATTTACCACATCCCTCAATTGGTCTGTGGTCAGTTTGCTATTGACATTGTACCGCTTTGAGTCATCTTTCTCGTTGAGGTACTCAACGATGGTCTTAAATCCGACTCCTAGCTTCTTAGCTATACTATTTACTTTTATGCTGGGCATATTCTCCTTTCCTCCTTAAGCTCTATATTACTTCTCCTCCTCTTCCTCAGTAGCTACTGGCTCTTCCGTAACACTCTCTGTGCTCTCCTCGTCGTAAGGTGCATAGTATCGTGGATCCCGCTCTGGGAGGTGTCCATATTGATCCTTAGGCAACTCATGATCGTCAAACTCCGTCATGAGCACCTGCATCACATACTCTATCGTACTCTCCTCCAGGTCAGTGGCACGTACCAGCTCTTCCTTGGTATGACGAAGCACCGACTTAGCTGTATCACAACCGATGCCCTTGAAGGTATCAATGACCCAATCATCTATCACATCATCAAACTCAGTGAGATAAAGGTCAGATAGGTCGGTTGTCTGAGTCTCGTCACGGTAAATATCTATTTCATAGCCAGTGAGCATTCCGGCTAGCTTGATATTCTTACCGCCCTTACCGATGGCCTCTGAGATTTGATCCTTATCGAGATATACGTCGGCACGCTTTGACTCCTCATTGAGGTGCACTTCCATATTCTTTGCAGGAGCGAGTGCTCTCTGCACAAATAGCACTGGATTACTAGTGTACTGTACCACGTCAATGCTCTCGTTACAAAGCTCCCCAACTACTCCTTGGATACGACTTCCGCGCACACCCACCACAGCACCTACTGGATCGATACGCTCATCGTAGCTCTCCACAGCCACCTTGGCCTTTTCGCCAGGGATACGTGCTACTGCCTTGATGGTTACTAGCCCATCCTGCACTTCCGGCACCTCACGCTCGAATAAGCGCTTCATAAATAGGTCGGATACACGGCTCAGGATGATCTTAGGGTTGTTATTATTGTACTCCACCTTATCAATGATAGCACAGATACGATCGCCCTTCTTGAAGCGATCGCGTGGAATGGCAAGAGACTTAGGCAGGATCAGTTCATTCTCCTCATCATCCATAAGGAGCACCTCCTTTTTCCAAACTTGGTAAATCTCGGCATTGATCAGCTCTCCCACCCGCTTGCTATAATTGGCGTAAAGGGTATCCTTCTCCAGCTCCATCACCTTACTAGAGAGTGATTGCTTGAGATTGAGGATGGCACGGCGGCCGAACTTGGCAAACTTCACCTCGTCCACATACTCCTCACCTAGTTCCATATCGTCCTCCCCTAGAGCACGAATCTCGCTGATGGAGACCTGTTGCATCTCATTCTCCACCTCACCATCTGGCACCACAATGCGGCGACGCCAAATCTCTAGATCCCCCTGAAGAGGATTGACGATGATATCGAAGTTGTGGTCGGTGCCGAACATCTTTGCGATCACATTACGCAAAGACTCCTCCATCACCTTGACCATTGTATCCTCGTCAATATTCTTTAGGCCCATATATTCGGTAAGGGCCTCCATCATCGTTGGTTCCTTTTTCTTCGCCATTGTAAATTAATATGTATCGTGCTGTGTTGGGATAATCACCGAGCCAATGCATCTTAGCTCTCCTACCGCTCACATCTCTCTTATTTATACTTTTAGTAAATAGGTGGCTTGCTTTACCTCCTCATACTTCAAGGGCAATTGATGTACCACCTGTTGCTTCCGCCGTGCTCCCTCGGGCTTCTCCATCCGGATCACCTCGAGCACAAAGCCCTCCTCATCGGCACTGACCAAAACACCCTTTTCCTTCACTCCCTTCTTAAGTAGCACCTCCAGTTCCTTACCAATAAACTTCCGGTAACGTCGCACACCCACAAGTGGAGTGGTAAGGCCTGCACTAGAGACTTCGAGCTCAAAGTCTTCCTTCTCTCTATCCAGTCCTGCCTCAATGTGCTTGGTAAGTGCTACAATGGTGTCGATATCTACTGGCTCGCTATCGTGGTCCACCTCCACCTCGATACGATTTGCTCCTTTCACCTCTGCCTTTACGAGGAAAAACCCTTCATGCTCAGCAATAAATGAAGCCACCAATGTCTCTATGTCTCTTATCTCTATCATAAAACTAGATATACGCAAAGATGAGAAGACTGCTTGTCAGAGTCCCCTCATCAACCATTCCGCCACAAAGGTACAAAAAATATTGCTATTGGGTGAATCTTAGGCCATTGAATATGGAGGGGGTGACGCATCAGAGGGTTTAATTGCGTTGATATAAGAGAAACGAGCACCCTAGGGTGCTCGTTCATCACATTTAACCATCAAACACACAACCACTAGTGGATTATTCTTGAATACTCCAGAATATAAAGAGAGTGTTACACACTAAGGTATTACAGCTTCAAAAAGATGTAACCTATTTTACTATCAATCCCTTTGAGTTTGATTTCCAGTAGTTCGTTATCGTTATCCCAAAGGGGCTCCACTTCAAATGTCCCCTTTATTCCAACAGTACCACCATTCACAATAGTGAGCTTCTTTCCGTCAAACTGGTAAGTACCAGATGACCTAGAAGAGCCAATGCCTTCAACCTCAACTGTGACCTCCCAGTTGCCATCCGCTCTAAATATGTAGGAATACTTTGCCTTTTCTGGGGTGGGCTTCCACTCATCCTTCCCAATCTCATAGTCATTTGTCGACCAAGTTTGTATCCATTGACCAACCATGGTAAGCACCCTATCCTTCGGTGGCTTTGGTGCAGGCGGAGCCGGTGGCGTTGGCACAGGGGGCTGCGGCGTTGGTGGAGCAGGCACAGGTGGCTCGGGCGTTGGTGGGGCAGGCACAGGGGGCTCGGGTGTAGGTGCAGGTGGCCCGGGCGTAGGAGCTGGTGGCTCGGGCTTTTTAGGCTCCGGCTTCTCCTTGGGATTCTTGGGGACCTCTGGCTCGGGCATCCTAGGAGACTTCCCATTGCAAGAAAAGAATAGGATAGCAAGAGTCATAAGGGTCATCGCATAAAAAATAGTAATCTTCTTCATTACCTAACAGTTTGTTATTAGAATTGTCAATTAAAAAAGCCCGCAAATTTAGAATGAATTTCCATTCGCCACTAGTACCGCCAGCCAGGAACTTCACATTTATTTAAAGTTTAAGAAACGCCTTCACTCCGACAACTGTCACATTTATAGGCATATTACAACACTACAAAGCTTCACCTAGAGCACACTTCATTATTTTTTATTTGGCAAACCTGTTTTTACACTAACGTTTTTTATGTCCATTAACATCACCTCCCGACAATAGCCAGTAGAAAGATTACAGGCATACACCTGCCGTTGTGAGGAGCACCTTTCTCAAAGAGTCCTGACAGATAAATGTACTACCACACAGAGCTTCCTATGGTCGTTCGGATACCAAAAGAAAAGTGCAAACTAGGTCAAGTCCGGCTAAAAAGAGAGGCTCCACACTCAGCCGATACAGCTAAGTCTGGAGCCTCTGATATTTTCAGTGATATCGAATTTACCTCACTCGGATACTACGCCCTACCCTAAGAGTGGTGCGTGAAGAGATGTTATTGAGGCTACATAGTTTATTGACACTCGTACCATGCCTTTTGGCAATTGTGGAGAGCGTATCCCCCTGACGGATGCGATACATCTGCACTCCGCTACTGGAAGTCCTATGGCTAGCCCTATTGATAGCCCTTCTACCATTTCCTCCATTGTACTTAGAGGCGAGGCACAGATACTCCTCACACTTTGGCACACCTGTATTGAAATCAATGAGATGATCAGGATTGATCGCTTGTCCTAGATAACGCGTCTCGAAATGGAGGTGTGGCCCTGTAGAGCGACCAGTGCTACCCCCGAGTGCAATCGGATCACCCGCACGCACAATCTGATTTTCCTTGATCAACACCCTAGAATTATGCGCATAGAGGGTCTCCAATCCATTGGTATGGCGTACAACCACATAGTGCCCATAACCACGGCGGTCGAAGTCCACCATTCGCACCTTGCCATCAAAGGCAGCTCGAATAGTATCTCCCACACGCACCGAGATATCAATCCCATAGTGCATACGTCGGAAACGACGGCGATAGCCATAGCGACTATTCACTCGTTTCAGCTCATCAAGGGGATAGACAAACTGAGAAAGATCTACCATAAAGCTATCAGGCACCTCAGCTTTCAAGCTCCCAATAAAGGGATTGACCGCATTGTTGTGCCACGACTGCTCGCCATACAGATCAATAGAGGGATACTGCAGATCCTCCTCCGTAGCAGTAGCAAAGCCCATAGACTTATTGATTGCCTTGGTATAATCGGCCAGCTTTTTGTTATTCTTCAGGAAGCCATCATTGTCGGCCATTAACTTTGCCACTTCCGCTATCGCTGTAGAGGTGTCAGCGGGGGGTGGTGTTTTACTCTCTTGCTTTCTTTCGACCTGCTTTCCAACGGTATAATTGGGCACCTGAGCACTCGCCAATAAACCAATGGATAGGCACGAACATAGAAGTGTAAAAATCCTACTCGTCATTACTTAGAATTCCGATAAAAAAAACTCTCAAATAAAATTGGTTATAAACACGAAATGACCGTAAGGATTATATCCAAAGAACGAGAAATAGGGCTTCCTACCACCCGAAGTCCACAGATAAAACCATCACAATCGCTCGCAAGATACCAATATATTTTATACCTCGGTTGTTTTTTTGCATTTTTTCTGCGTTATTAACACACAAAAGGTACAATTTAAGGTGGAATATGACCACGAAAGATGGAAAATAGGGACCTCTTACAGCACCCTATATATATGAGTAAAAACTGAGATGCAACTAAGCAATCGGTTAGTTGCATCTCGGCATTTGCTTAGTTGCAACTCACCGATTGCTTAGTTGCATCTCGACTTTTGCTCTGCTAGTATAGAGGTTTTTGTGGAGTGTTCCGAGGTGGGGATTGATCCATGTGGTTGCCTTCTTTTCCCCTGATTAGGCAAAGAAAAGGATCTAGGGATAGATCCCTCAAATAAGCAGAGGTAGAGGCGTGTAATCCCGAAGTGTGTAGACTATCCAGATGGGAGGTAAAGGTTTTTTAACACCCCTATCGAAAAGAGCTCAAAGCCATTAGCTATCAGTTGATTATGGAGTGCATGAATTCGTTATTTATTCATTTACAGAGGATTAGCTGTAACTCTTTGTGCTATAGAGGTATGAGGGGTTTCTGCCGATTTCGGGTTTTTTTATCTCGAATTAAATGAGAATATTTGCAGTTGTTAAGAGAATGATTGGTCTCTAGCATCCCATTTCGATTGGTAAGAAAGCCTTCTTTTATGGTATAAATAGGCCAATGATGTAGAAAAGGATGCCCGTAATCGTGATACTATAGCTGCCACTATTGGTTGGAGGTATGCTTTTTTGAAGATAGATGTTGATGGAAAGTAGTTTAAGTAGTTCGTGGGGTATTTTTCTCAATGAAATGAGTACCCATCTCTCCAATCCGCGAGAGTTTAATATCTGGTTTAAGCCATTAGAGCCGGTGAGTATGCAGGGTAATGTATTGACTATCCGTGTACCATCGCAAGACTATAGCTATAAACTGGAGGGAGACTACTTCGACCTCTTCAAGGCGGCACTTGAAAAGGCTTTCGGAGAGGGGATCAACCTCAAGTATCTAGTACCTACTGTTAATCCCGCCACTAGACGTGAGGAGGTGGCGAATGCCGTCCGTCAAGAGGAGGCGTTTGTGACCCATCTAGATCGCCGCATGCTTTTTGGCAATTTTTACCAAAGCATCTGCAATCGGCTTGCGTATACTGTGGCACAGAGCATCGTGGAACAGCCTGGTGAGACTGCCTTTAACCCCCTCTTTATATTCGGAGCTTCGGGAGTGGGGAAGACGCACCTAATGCATGCCATCGGTAATGAACTAGTCAAGAATAAGCCCGGCTACAAGGCGGTCTATGTGCCAGCGCAGACGTTCAAGCGACAGTTCGTGGAGGCGACCATTACCACTAAGAAGCCAGAGCTTTTCTTCAATTATTACCAAAATATCGACCTCCTGCTGATTGATGATATTCAGGAGTTTAGCGAAGCAATTAGCACTCAGAATGCCTTCTTCCAAATCTTTAATCACCTCAAGATGCTAGGGAAGCAGATTGTGATTACCTCTGATCGCTGCCCTGCCGACCTTAAGGGAATGGAAGATCGTCTCTACACCCGACTCAAGTGGGGGATGACTGTGGAGATTGAGCGCCCCGATGCACACTTGAGGAGAGAAATCCTCACTGCCAAGGTGAAGGAGGCGGGGGTCAACATTTCGGAGCAAGTCTTCAATTTTATTGTGAAGCATGCTAAGGATAATGTGCGTGACCTCGAGGGAGCCCTCACCTCCCTGATGGCGAATGCTATCTACTGCAATGAGGAGATCTCTATGGAACTGGCTGAGAAAGTGCTATCGCAGACGGTAGGTGTGGAGGAGCGCAAAATCAATGTGCCAGAAATATTGGAGGTGGTGAGCCGATACTATAATATAGAGGAGGCAGATATCATTAGTCGCAAACGCAAGCGTGCCATCGTGCAGGCTCGGCAAGTGGTGATGTACCTCTCCAAAGAGCTGACCGAAGCCTCACTTGCTGCCATTGGAGCAGAGATGGGTGGTCGCGACCACTCCACAGTGATCTATGCCGACCGGGCTATTCGTGACCTCCTCGACACCGACACTAAGTTCCAAGCTGAGTTAAAGGAAATCCGAGACCTGCTAGAGGTATAGCCTCTTTCCATCTTAAGGTTTCCCCAAATCATAACGCATCCTCCCCCCAGGGTGCGTTTTTATGTGCTAGCCCAGTGAGTGGATCTTATCGGATAAGTCGAGTAGTTGCGTCATTGCTCCGACTTGCCCGCCCCGTCCGCCTCGTCCGACCTGTCCGATAAGGTAGCTTTATTCGGTTATTCAAACGCAACTGCTGTAGCCACTAGGGACATATATGAGATAGATTAATATAATTTGGTTATATTTGCCAACTGAATACCTATCTCACGACATTTTGGATTATTTGGCATACAAGAGATTAGGTATCAGCTGGAACGGATATAGATAAATCAATTAAATATAACGAATAACAGATGCAAAACAAAGGTTTAGTGAAATGGACTGCCATTGCTCTTATCGTAATTTGTGCCTACTACCTCTCTTTCTCGGTAGTATCCAATTACTACGAAAATAAGGCAAAGGCTTATGCGCAGGGAGATGCACAGAAGCAGGAGCACTACATTGACTCTCTTTCAATGCAGAAAGTGTGGCTAGGGCATACCCTCAAGGATGTCCGTGAGCGTGAGCTTGGTTTGGGTCTCGACCTCAAGGGTGGTATGACCGTGATCCTAGAGCTCAATACCTCCGATGTGCTTGAGACCCTCTCCGACAATAGCCAAGACCCTACTTTTAGGGAGGCGTTGGAAGCTGCTCAGGCAAAGCAAGAGCGTAGTCAAAAGGATTTTATCACGCTATTTACAGAGGAGTTTCATAACATTGACCCAGGAGCTCGCCTCTCCGCGATCTTCGGTACCTCTGCTCTTAGAGAGAAGATAAGCACTAGTAGCACCGATGCCGAGGTGATCAAGGTACTTCGCTCTGAGCTTCAGACAGCGATTGATAGCTCCTACAAGGTACTTCGTAATCGTATCGACCGCTTCGGTGTGGTAGCCCCTAATATCCAGAGACTGGAGGGTGGCGACCGTATCCTAGTAGAGCTGCCAGGTGTTAAGGAGCCTGAGCGTGTGCGTAAGCTCCTACAAGGCAGTGCCAACCTGGAGTTTTGGGAGTGCTACCTACTTCCAGAGATTTGGTCGGATCTACAGCGTGCTGATGAGGTGATCCAGAGACTCAATAGCCACAGCCAATCTACCGAGACGGAGGTGGCCAATGCTGAGGAGATCGAAGGCGATTCACTAGCTTCTGATAGCATCAATAACGATGACCAATTGGCTGCCCTTGCTGGAACCACAGCTACTAACGAGCCACAGGCTACTGAGGGTAAGCAGATCACTTCACTATTTAGTCTACTCCAGCCCAACCTTTATGAGGGCGGACAGCTAGCACCTACTGCTATAGTAGGTATGGCACACGCTTCTGACCGTGATCGGATTGACTCTCTCCTCAACCTCCCACAGGTGAAGGAGGTACTTCCACGCAACCTACAGCTAAAGTGGGGTGTTAAGGAGGTACAGGAGGGCTCTAAGGTATTCCAGCTATTCGCTATTAAGAGCACTCGCCGCGATGGTATGCCAGCCTTAGGTGGTGATGTGGTGAACAACGCCAGCAGTGTGATCGAGAATCAAATGGGTCGCCAGGAGCCAGCCGTCTCTATGACGATGAACTCCGATGGTGCTAGAGAGTGGGCAAGAATTACCAAGGAGAATATTGGTCGTCCTATCGCTATTGTGCTAGATGACGTTGTCTACTCTGCTCCAAATGTCAATACAGAGATCCCTAATGGTCAGTCACAGATCACAGGACACTTTACAGTAGATGAGGCGGATGACTTGGCAAATACCCTTAATTCGGGTAAGATGGCAGCCTCTATCCGTATCGTCCAGGAGGACGTAGTAGGTCCTTCGCTAGGTCAGGAGGCCATTAAGGCTGGATTTATCAGCTTCGTGGTGGCACTGATTCTGCTGATGATTTATATGTGTCTGATGTATGGACTATTGCCAGGCTTGGTAGTAGACGTGGCACTCTTTGTCAACTTCTTCCTCACCATCGGTATCCTCGCTTCGCTTCATGCGGTGCTTACCTTGGCGGGAATTGCAGGTATGGTGCTGACCCTGGGTATGGCAGTGGATGCCAACGTGCTGATCTTTGAGCGTATCAAGGAGGAGCTTGCATCGGGCAAGAGCATGAGCAAGGCCATCGAAGATGGTTATGGCAATGCCTTCTCGGCCATTATCGACTCCAACGTTACCACTATCCTCACCGGTATCATCCTCTACTACTTTGGTTCGGGACCTATCCGTGGATTTGCTACCACGCTGATCGTGGGACTTATCTGTTCGTTCCTAACCGCTGTATTCCTCACCCGAATCTTCTTTGAGAGAAGAGCGCAGAAGGGCAAGATGGAGAATGTGACCTTTACCACTGGTATCTCACGTAATTTCCTTACCGATCCTAAGTTCGACTTTATTGGCAAGAAGGCGACTGGTCTAGGCATTGCCGCTGCTATCCTAGTAGCTGGAGGTATTGCCCTAGGTGTATGGGGATTGAATACTGGTATCGACTTTACCGGTGGTCGTAACTACATTGTGAAGTTTGACCAACCAGTTACTACCAGCGAGGTGGCTTCGCTCCTCAATGATAACCTTGATGGCCACGTAGGGGTAATTAAGATCTCTACCGACGACCAGGTGCGTATCTCTACCAACTACAAGATTGATACCAACACCCCTGAGGTAGATACAGAAGTGGAGACCCTAATCTATGAGGGACTCAAGCCACTACTTGGTGATGGTGTGACTATGGATCAATTCACAAAGCACTACATCCAGAGCTCACAGAAGGTAGGTGCCAGCATGGCTGATGATATCAAGACAGGTGCACTCATCGCAGTGATCTTCTCGCTGATTGTGATGGCACTCTATATCTTGATCCGATTTAGAGATATTGCATTCTCTATCGGTGCATTTGCCTCCGTTACCTTTACCACTCTATCCATTATTGCATTCTATGCTTTGCTATGGAAGGTGATGCCATTCTCTATGGAGGTCGATCAAACGTTTATTGCGGCAGTGCTTGCAATTATAGGTTACTCTATCAATGATACCATTGTGGTCTTTGACCGTATCAGAGAGTATCTCCGTATGTACCCCAATAGAGAGCGTAAGGAGCTCTTCAATTATGCACTAAATAGCACCCTTTCACGTACGTTCAATACCAGTATCAGTACGTTGCTAGTGGTACTTATCATATTCCTATTCGGTGGGGCAAGCATCCAGAGCTTTACCTTTGCGATGCTACTCGGTATCATCTTCGGTACCTTTGCCACCCTATTTGTGGCTACTCCGATTGCACATATGATTAATAATAAGAAGTTTGAGAAGGCTAAGAATTAAGCTCCATCACTTCTAAATCAATAGACGAGGTCGGCTAGACGAGTACCACTACTCCCTAGCCGACCTCTTTTTTGTGGAGACGATCAGTTATATTCTCTCTTTTTAGTATATTGCAGGGTGAAGCTATGATGAGACTGTTGCACGAAGGCGATCTGCTGCGTTGCTCTCGGAATTCGGGCTAGGTCGCGTACGTGAGTAGGCTCCCTTCGCCCTCATCCTCAGCGCCTTGCATCTCATCCTTCGTGCAAAGTCTC
>OHTB01001361.1_pt1 | contig 10893 bp, 8 predicted proteins | sample 1578771 | NCBI WGS metagenome assembly OHTB01 (sample SAMEA3879516, study PRJEB24766) | human gut metagenome | biome: human-associated habitat; feature: feces | place: USA | collected 1985/1987 | reverse complement strand
CCCGCCGGTTCCGCATATCGTTATATCACTCTCACTGACGGCTTTCGCCGCTTTGCGTGAAATATGTCTTGAACGTATCGCCGTCCATGGTCTCATGCTCCAGCAGGTACTCCGCCACCGCCGTCAGCTCCGTCTTATACCGGGCCAGTATCTCACGGCATTTTTCGTAGGCCTCGTCGATGATGGCGCGGATCTCCGCGTCCATCTCCGCCGCCGTCTTTTCGGAGTAGGGGCGGGTGTGGGCCATGGACTTGCCGATGAACACCTCGTCGGTGCCGGCGTCAAAGGCCACGTTGCCCAGCCTGGACGACATACCGTAGGTGCCCACCATCTTGCGGGCGATGGCCGTGGCCCGCTGGATGTCGCTGGAGGCGCCGGTGGAGATATCGCCCAGCATCATCTCCTCGGCGGCGCGGCCGCCCAGCAGACCGGCCACCCGGTCCAGCATATAGCGGCGGGACAGGTAGGAACGGTCCTCCTCCGGCAGATAGATGGTCATGCCGCCGGCCTGACCGCGGGGAACGATGGTGATCTGATGTACGGGGTCCAGGTCCGGCAGGGCCTGCATGACCACGGCGTGACCGGCCTCGTGATAGGCAGTGAGCCGACGCTCGGCCTCGGGCACCACGCGGCTGTGCTTCTCCGGGCCGGCGATGACCTTGATGACAGACTGGTGGATGGCCTCCTCGGTGATGAAGCGCTGGCCGCGGCGGCCGGTCAGCAGCGCCGCCTCGTTCAGCAGGTTCTCCAGATCCGCGCCGGTAAAGCCGGAGGTAGCGCGGGCCACGGAGCCCAGGTCCACATCCTCCGCCAGGGGCTTGCCCTTGGCGTGTATCTTCAGTATCTCCTCGCGGCCCTTGATATCCGGCAGGCCCACGAACACCTGGCGGTCGAACCGGCCGGGGCGCAGCAGCGCCGGGTCCAGAATGTCCACGCGGTTGGTAGCCGCCAGGACCACCACGCCCTCGTTGGCGGCGAAGCCGTCCATCTCCACCAGCAGCTGGTTCAGGGTCTGCTCGCGTTCGTCATGGCCGCCGCCCAGGCCGCTGCCGCGCTGGCGGCCCACGGCGTCGATCTCATCGATGAAGACGATGGCCGGAGCCTGCTTCTTGGCCTGCTCGAACAGGTCACGGACGCGGCTGGCACCCACGCCCACATACATCTCCACAAAATCGGAGCCGGAAATGGAGAGGAAGGCGGTATCCGCCTCGCCGGCCACGGCCTTGGCCAGCAGCGTCTTGCCGGTGCCCGGAGGGCCCACCAGCAGCACGCCCTTGGGAATATGCGCGCCCAGCTCGGTATAGCGCTGGGGATCGCGCAGAAACTGGACGATCTCCTCCAGCTCCTCCTTCTCCTCATCGGCACCGGCCACGTCCTTGAACGTGACCTTCTTGCCGTCAGAGGGGATATCCTGGATACGGGCCTCGCCGAAGCGGGCCATTTTATCGTTGACGGCGCCGCCGCCCAGGCCGCCCATACGGGCGATCAGGTTCATCAGCAGGATGAAGGCCATGGCCGCCAGCACATAGGGCAGCAGGGTACGCAGCCAGCCGTTCTCGTTACCGGCGGCGTAGTCATAGCTGGTGATGACGCCCTTTTCCGCCTGGGACACCACCAGATCGTTCATGTCGTTATAAAACGTGTCGAAGCTGTGGAGGGCGCAGCTGACGCTGGAGCCGTCCTGCAGCTTCGCCACCAGGCGCGTGTCGGTGGCGGTGAAGGACTTGACCTTCTCCGCCGTGAAATAGGCGCGCATATCGCTGTAGCTCACGTCGCCGGAACGGCCGAGGTTGCCCACCACCTGGGTGATGAGCACCACCGCCAGCACGATGAACAGCAGCATGACGCCGCTGAAACGTTTTCTTTCCATGTCTCCCCGTCTCCCTTCTCAGCCGATCCAGCGGACGCCCTGCCAGCTTTGGTCACTGCCCACGGAGATGGCCACCAGCATCCGCGCCTGGACGGCCTCAATCGGAATATAGGGCTCGCCCAGCAGACGGCTGTCGTTGGAGCCGGTGCGGTTGTCGCCCATGACGAACATACAGCCCTCCGGCACGGTGAAGGTCTTGCCGGCCATGCTGTCCGGCAGGGTAGTGATTCCCTGGGTGGGCAGGTAGCTCTCGTCCAGCTTCTCGCCGTTGACGTAGGTATAGCCGTTCTTGAAGGAGAGCGTCTCGCCGGGCAGGCCGACGACGCGCTTCACCAGGACCTTGTTCAGCTCCTCGTCCCAGAAGGTGACGATGTCGCCGCGGTCCGGCACCGGGTCAGACACCAGGTAGGGCAGACGCCAGCCCACCAGCAGACACTTGGTGGGGATGGTGGTCTCCATGGAGCCGCTGGGCACATAGGCCAGCTGCAGCAGCACCTTGAACAGCACGAACACCGCCGCCAGCGTCACCAGCAGGTAGCCGTAGTCGTCCCACAGTCTGCGGCCGCGGCTTTTGGCGGGCTTGGCCGCAGGGGCCGCCGTCTCCGCCGGGGCGGGTGCGGCGCTCTCCGCGGGGGCGGGCTGCTCCGCGGGGGTCTTTACCTCGTCGGCCGCGGTGGCCGGAGGTGTGGTTTTCACCGGCTCGCCGGTGGGGGCCAGGCGCTTTCCGCCTTTGTTTTCCATATACTTCACTTCCTATTCTCAAATGCTAAGAGGGATGTTCCGCGCCCTCCCGGCGCGTGCTCTTCTTCCGCCTGCGGCGCGGGGAGAAACCGGATTTTTCGCCAAGACGAGGCGCGGCGACGACGGCGTACCGTGTGTACGTCGAGGAGCCGTAACGAAGTATTGGCGGAAAAGACGCGGTTTTACTTGCTGTAGACCTCGGGCTTGAGGACCCCAATATAGGGCATATTCCGGTACTGCTGGCAGTAGTCCAGGCCATAGCCCACCACAAACTCGTCGGGGACCTCGAAGCCGGCATAGTCGGCGGTGATGGGCTTTTCGCGGCGGGCGGGCTTATCCAGCAGGGTGGCGATGGTGACGGAGGCGGCGCCCTTGGTCTTCAGGTACTCCGTCAGGAAATACAGGGTATTGCCGGAGTCCAGAATATCCTCGACGATGATGATGTCACGGCCGCTGATGTCGCGCTGGAGGTCGCGGGTGATCTGCACCACGCCGGAGGACTTGGTGGCGTTCTTATAGGACGAGAGGCCGATGAACTCCACCTCGCTTTTCAGCTGGGCGGCGCGGACCAGGTCCGCCATGAAAATGAAGCAGCCGTTGAGAACGCCCACAAACATGGGGTTCTTGTCCTTAAATCTGTCGTACAGCCGGTCACCCAGCTCCTGGACGCGGGCCTTGATCTCCTCTTCAGACAGCAGGACCTTCAGGATATCCTGATCCATATTACTCTTTGCCATTGCTTGTTATCCTCCGTTGTTTTTTGTGATGGTGATGTATATGGTGTTGCCGGAACACTCCGGCAGGGCTTTCTGGTCAATGCCCACACGCCAGACGGCGGCGGGGCGGCCCGCCAGACAGAGGACGGGCCAGGTATCGCGCTCCGGCGGGGCGATGCCGCGCTCGGCGAACAGGCGCTTGAGGCTGCGGCTGCCGCGGCTGCCGGGCAGGGTCAGGCGGTCATCGCGGCGCCAGGGCCGAACGGTCCAGGGCCCGGACCGCAGTGCCAGGGCGTCGGGGACGGGCGCGTCAGAGAGGGTGATGCGCCAGAGGCCGGCGAGGTTATCGCCGGGGCGGAGCGCCGCCTCGTCCAGTGGGGCGGGCGCGTCGGAGAGGGTCAGGGCGCCGTCACGGCAGACGGCGGACGCGCCGCCGGGCAGAGAAAGAGCGCCGCCGGTCTGTGCCAGTGTCTCCAGCGCCCGGTAGTGGGCGGCGGTGAAGTCCTTTTTGCCCGCGCCGAGGCGGTCCGTCAGCAGGCGAAGCATGCGGGGGCGCAGAGCCTCCGGCGCGGAGAGGAGCGCGGCGCAGGGGAGCGTCGTGCCCTCCGGCGGCAGGAGGGCGGCGGCCTGGGCGTCCAGGAGGTCGTTCTCGGCGCGCAGGATGTCCGCCGCGCGGGCGATGTGCGCCGCGGCGGCGGGGTTGATCGCCCGCAGCTGGGGCATGATGTCCAGCCGGAGGCGGTTGCGGGCGTAGTGGGTATCCAGGTTCGTCTCGTCGGTGACGTAGGGGAGGCGGTTCTGCGCGATGTAGTCATCGATAGCGGCGCGGGGCGTATCCAGTAGGGGGCGAATGATGCCGTCACGGACGGGGGGAATGCCGGTAAGGCCCTGGGGGCCGGTGCCGCGAAGCAGCTGCAGCAGGACCGTTTCGGCCTGGTCGTCGCGGTGGTGGGCGGTGGCGATAAAGTCCGCGCCGAGGGCGTCCGCCGTGCGGCGGAGGAAGTCGTAGCGGGCGCGGCGGCCCGTCTCCTCCACCGTCAGGCGCCAGACGGCGCACAGGGCGTAGACATCCACCGTTTCGGTGTAGAAGGGAATGTTCCGTTCGGCGCAGAGGGCGCGGACCAGGTCCTCGTCACGCTGGGCCGTGGGACGCATACCGTGGTTCAGGTGGGCGGCAGCCACGCGGAAATCGCGGGCCCGGCCCAGCTTCCACAGGCAGTCCAGCAGGCAGACGGAGTCGCGGCCGCCGGACACGGCGCAGAGGATCAGCCCTTCGGGAGGTGGGAACATCTGCCAGCGCGTCATCCACGCGGTCAGGTCCAGGGGCTCACTCATCCTCGTCATAGCGGGTCTCCAGCGTGCCGAAGGCGGTGTACTCGGGCATCCAGCGGAGCTCAACTTTTCCGGTCTCGCCGTGGCGGTTCTTGGCCACAATGCACTCGGCCACGTTGCGCTTCTCGGCATCGCTGTTATAGTAGTCGTCCCGGTAGAGGAACATGACGATGTCGGCGTCCTGCTCGATGGCACCGGATTCGCGCAGGTCGGACAGCATAGGGCGCTTGTCCTCGCGCTTTTCATTGGCACGGCTCAGCTGGCTCAGGCACAGCACGGGCACCTGCAGCTCCTTGGCCATGATCTTCAGCATACGGCTGATATCGGACACCGCCTGCTGGCGGTTCTCGCCGGAATAGCCCTTGCCGCCGGCGGAGGTCATCAGCTGAAGATAGTCAATGACCACCAGGCCCAGATTTTCCAGGCGGCGGCACTTGGCGTTCATATCCGCCACGGTCAGCAGTGGGTTATCATCGATACGGATGTCCATGCGGCTGAGGGCGGAGGCGGCCTCGGCGATGCGCTGCCAGTCGCTCTCCCGCAGGTTGCCGGTGATCAAGCGCTGATTCTCCACCAGGCCCTCGCTGGCGATGAGGCGGGTGACCAGCTGCTCCTTGGACATTTCCAGGGAGAAGATGGCCACGGTCTTGCCGGACTCGCGGGCGGCGGACAGGGCCACATTCAGGGCCATACTGGTCTTGCCCATACCGGGACGGGCGGCCAGCAAGAGCAGGTCGGACTTGTTCATGCCGTTGATCTTGGCATCCACAGCGGAGAGTCCTGTGGACAGGCCCGGCACGGTCCGGCCTCCGTTAGCGGACAGCTCGGCCAACTGGCTCATCACGTCGCCCAGCACCATGCCCACCGTCACCATGCCCTGGGCGCTGCGGCCACGGCGGATGGCGTAAATCTGCTGCTCGGCGGCTTCCAGCATATCGCCGGCGGCGCCGCCGCCCTCCTGCACCATGGCGGTGATGCTGCCGGCGGCCTGGGCCACCTGGCGCATGAGCGACTTGTCCTGCACGATGCGGACGTACTCCATGACGTTAGCGCTGGTGGGAGTGACCTCCATCAGCTGCAGCAGATAGGAACGGGTATTGTCGTTATACAGTCCGTTCTTCTCCAGCTCGCCGGCCACGGTGACGCCGTCGATGGGCTGAGAGTAGACGAACATATGGTAGATCGTCTCGAAGATCTCCCGGTTGGTCCGCAGATAGAAATCCTGGGCCTGCAGCTTGTCCATCACGTCCTTGACGCAGTCGGCGTCGATGAGCATGGAGCCCAGCACCGCCTGCTCCGCCTGAGGGGAATGGGGCATGGACGGCGTCAGCAGGGCGTCGGTGTTGTTGGCCATGGGAAGACCTCCTTTCAAAATTACGGTAATAGCCGCGCCTGCGGCGCGGTGCTTTCCCCGCTTATTTCTCTTCGATGACGTGGACGTACACGGTGCCGGAGACCTCGTAGCCCAGCCTGGCCTTGACCTCATAGCTGCCGAAGCTCTTGATGGGCTGGTCCAGCACCAGCTTCTTGCCGTCGATGGTCAGGCCGTGCTGGGTCTGAAGGGCATCGGCGATGGCGGCGCCGGTGATGGCACCGAACAGCTTGCCGCCCTCGCCGCCCTTGGCGGCGATCTTCACCTGGCAGGCCTTCAGCTTTTCGGCGATGGCCAGTGCCTCGGCCTTGGCCTCGGCGTCGGCTTTGGCCTTGGCCTTGGCCTGGAGGTTCATGGTGTTGACGGCGTCGGCAGTGGCCTCCACAGCCATGCCCTTGGGGATCAGAAAGTTGCGGGCATAGCCCTCGGCGGCCTCGATCATCTGGCCCTTCTTGCCCTTGCCTTTGATGTCCTGCTTGAGAATGACTTTCATATCTGTATCTCCTTTACCTTAATTTTCAAAGTACTTGTCGATGGCCTCCAGCAGCTTTGCCTTGGCCTCGGCCACGGTGATGTTGTCCGCCTGGCCGCCGGCGGTGGTGGAGTTGCCGCCACCGCCCAAGGCCTCCAGGATCACCTGGACGTTGACCTCGCCCAAAGAACGGGCAGACATATACACGCCGTCACCTTTTTTATACAGCACAAAGCTGGCACGGATGCCCTTGAGGGTCAGCAGCTCATCGGCCGCCTTGGCGGCGGTGACGCGGTCGCACTCCTCATCCAGGGCCACCACGGCGATATCGTCGCGGTACAGCTCTGCCTGACGGATAATGTCATAGCGGGCGATCATGGAGTTCAGGTCCCCCTGGAACATCCGCTGGACATCCTGGGTGTCGGCCCCCAGACGGCGGAGGTAGGCCGCCGCCTCGAAGGTACGGCCGCCGGTGCGGTTGGTAAAATTCTTGGTATCCAGCACGATGCCGGAGAGCAGGGCCTCGGCCTCGCATTTCAGCACGTCAGACGGCTCCACCAGATACTGCATCAGCTCCGCCACCAACTCGCTGGCGGAGGAGGCGTAGGGCTCATGGTAGTTCAGGGCCATCTTCTCAATGTAGCTGCTGCCGCGGCGGTGGTGGTCGATGACGGCCACACGGTTGCACGTCTCCAGCATTTCCTCGGACTCCACGCTCTCGGGGCGGTTGGTGTCTACCACCACCAGCAGGGCACCTGGTTGGCACTTAATAAAGGCATCCTGGCCGGAAATGGCGGTATTGGCGTATTCCGGCTGCTCGGAGAGACGCCGCAGGATGGGGTGAGCGGCGTTGTTCTCGGTGTCGATGATGATCTGGCAGGGCTTGCCGCGCTTGCGGGCGATACAGCAGATGCCCACGGCGGCGCCCAGGGAGTCCATATCCGCGTATTTGTGACCCATGACGTACACCTGCTTGGCATCGTCGATCAGCTCACCCAGAGCGTTGGCCATGACGCGGGACTTGACCTTGGTACGTTTTTCGGTAGACTTGCTGCGGCCGCCGTAGAACTCGAAGTTCACACGGTCCTTGACCACGGCTTGATCGCCGCCGCGGGAGAGGGCCATCTCCAACGCCAGGGAGGCGTTCTTGAACAGTTGCTCGAAGCTGTCCTCATCCCGGCCCACGCCGATGGACAGCGTGGCGGACACACCCTCGCCGGCCTGGACCTGGCGGACCTTTTCCAGCACGTCGAACTTGCTTTCGGTGTAGCCGGTGTAGTCCTTCTCCTCGAAGAGGTAGAGGTAACGGTCGCGGTCGTAGCCCAGCAGCAGCCCGCCGGAGCCGGCGGCCCAGTTATTCAGCTGTTCCTCCAGCGCGGCCAGCAGCGCCGAGCGCTTATTCTCGGGGCAGGCCTTCATCAGTTCCTCATAGTTATCCACCATGAGGATGGCCATAAGGGGCTTGGTCAGCTCCAGGGTCTGGCGCATCTGCTCAGCCTCAGTGATGTCCATCCAGTAGGTGGTGGCCAGGGTGGGCTGGTCGCCGCCCTCCGGCTCCGGGCGGCTCAGGGCGCCGAAGACGCGGTAGATACGGTCGTTCCAGCGGAACTGCTCGGGATATTCACGCTTGCCGTCCAGCAGCCAGCGGTAGGTGAAGTCGGGGATCACGGCATCTACCGCCGTTTCAAAGATCTTATCCTTCAGGCCGGTCAGGTCCGTGAACATATCGTTGCACCACAGGATCTCGCCGGTGGCTACGTCGAACACCAGCATGGGCAGCGGCGCGTAGAGCATATTGCTGGACCGGGCGGTGTCCATACCGCCGGAGACACGGTCCATGTACTGGCGGACAGAGGCCTGGGCCATCTTGTTGCGGCGGCGGCCCACCAGGATGACCAGAAGGGCCACCAGGCCCTCCGCCGCCGCCAGCAGCGGCTGGAAGGGCACCGTCACCGCCACAAAGGCGATGAGGCACAGGCTGTACAGCGTCATATTGGTACGAAATCCGCGTATGATCTTCTTGCTCAAGGGAACGCGCCTCCTTCCCGCCAGGGATACTACTCCATACTGAGAGTAGTTTATTATAGCACGAAAGCCGGGCGGGGACAATACGCTTTTCGGGAAATCAGCGGGGAATTTTCCCGGCGGGGCGGCGGGTGTCAAATACCATCAAATGCCGTCGGCAAGTTGGGGGTGTACAAATGGGAAAAACTGTGGTATACTTTGTGAAAAGTGCTGAATATGGCACGTATTTTTTGGTTGTTTCGCGGTGCGTGGATGCCGCGGTCAATATAGCAAACGAGGGCGTTCCCCTCTATATCGAGTGCTGACGACGGGCGACAGACTGTTCCCTCCCCCTGCGATGCAGGGCAGGCGGGCGGGGCAGAACGCCTTTGTTTCCGTGCGGTCATTTTTACCCGCCGCGACGCGCTCTATCTTATCTGAAAAGGAGCATTTATTCTTTTATGGCAGAAAAATTCAAGATCATTCCCCTTGGCGGTCTGAATGAGATCGGCAAGAACATGACCGTCTATGAGTACGGCGGCGACATCATCGTGGTGGACTGTGGCATGGCCTTCCCCGGCGACGATATGTACGGCATCGACTGCGTCATTCCCGACGTCAGCTATCTGGTGAAAAACCGCAGCCGGCTGCGGGGTCTGTTCATCACCCACGGGCATGAAGATCACATCGGGGCCATCCCTTATGTGCTCAAGCAGATCAATATACCCATCTACTGCACGCGGTTCACCGCGGGGCTGATCAAGCTGAAGCTGCAGGAGCATGGGCTGGCCAGCTCTACGAAGCTGATCACCGTGGAGCCGGGTCAGACGGTGCGGGCAGGCAAGTTCCAGGTGGAGTTCATCCACGTGAACCACTCCATCGCCGACTCGGTGGCCTTCGCCATCCACACGCGGATGGGCGCAGTCGTACACACCGGCGACTTCAAGATCGACTCCACGCCCATCGACGGGGAGGTCATCGACCTGGCGCGCTTCGGTGAGCTGGGCAAGCAGGGTGTGCTGGCGCTGCTGGCGGACTCCACTAATGTGGAGCGCCCGGGCTATACCATGAGTGAGCGCGCCGTGGGCGCCACGTTCAAGCGGCAGTTCACCGGCTGCGACAAGCGGATCATCGTGACCACCTTCGCCAGCAACGTGCACCGCATCCAGCAGGTGCTGGACGCTGCGGCGGCCTGCGGACGGAAGGTGGCCGTTACCGGCCGGAGCATGGAGAACATCATGAAGGTCTCCACGGAGCTGGGGTACATGAAGGTGCCCAAGAACACGCTGATGGACATCAACCGCATCAAGGGACTGCCCCTGAACCAGCAGGTCATCGTGACCACCGGCTCCCAGGGTGAGGAAATGAGCGCCCTGTACCGCATGGCGTTCTCCACCCACAAGCAGGTGGACATCGGCCCCGGCGACAAGGTCATCATCTCCGCCAGCGCCATACCCGGCAACGAAGTGACGGTGGGGCGGGTCATCAATGAGCTGTTCCGCAAGGGCGCGGACGTGGTGTATGACAAGGCGGATATGCTGCACGTGTCCGGCCACGCCTGCCAGGAGGAGCTGAAGATCATCCACGCGCTGACGAAGCCCAGGTTCTTTATCCCCCTGCACGGCGAGCAGCGGATGCTGCAGATCCACAAGCGGGTGGCCGAGAGCATGGGCATGGCTCCCACCAGCATCGTGGTGGCCGACAACGGCAGCGTCATCGAGCTGACCACCAAGCACATCAAGTGCGAGACCACCGTGCCCGCCGGCGAGGTGTTCGTGGACGGCGGCGGCGTGGGCGAAGTGGGCGCGGTGGTGCTGAACGACCGGAAGCTGCTGGCGGAGGACGGCATGGTGGTCATCGTGCTGCCCATGTCCAGCCACGACCACCAGCTGCTGTGCCCGCCGGAGATCGTCACCCGCGGTTTCGTGTACGTGAAGGAGTCCGAGGAGCTGCTGGAGGATATGCGCCGGGTGGCCACGGAGGCGGTGGATGGAATGTCCGCCAAGAAACGCCGGGACGAGGGCGACGTATGCCGCACTGTGCGCTCCGCCGTGAGCAGCTATCTCTATAAGCACACCAAGCGCAGCCCCATGATCATCCCCATGGTGACAAAGCTGTAAGAAAACAAGGGCCGCCCAAAAGGGCGGCCCTTGTTTTGTATTCCTCTATGAACAGATCCCCGCACGGGGAGCTCTCATAGCGCTAGGATTTAACGCGCTGCGCGCAGGTCGAGGCAGCGAGTTCTGGACTGCCCGCGACATTCCAAAAAGAAAACACCATCCTGACGGATGGTGTTTCTTTTTGGAGCGGGCGACGAGGCTCGACTCGCTACCGGCATCCCACGAATGGCAGAGCCATTCGCAGGAGCCCTGCCGGACCTCTTGAT
>OHTB01001351.1_pt1 | contig 10962 bp, 5 predicted proteins | sample 1578771 | NCBI WGS metagenome assembly OHTB01 (sample SAMEA3879516, study PRJEB24766) | human gut metagenome | biome: human-associated habitat; feature: feces | place: USA | collected 1985/1987 | reverse complement strand
GTGCCGTCTACATCACCTCCTACCCACGCCTAGAGAAGGATCAGAAGCTTAGCCCTGCCAAGCTAGACCCACGTCCTTGGCTTTACCAGTCTCCGCAAGAGATCCTGACGAAAGCGAGTGACGGTGCTAGTGACTTTGGCAATAAGTTTGGACAGCCATTGATCAATGGTTCGCTACTTACCTTCGAGCATCAGGAGGGTGCCGACAGTACGCTCTACGGCTACGACAAGGTGATCATGCTGGCGGGCGGTATGGGCTACGCTCCCCAAGAGGATGCTAAGAAGGAGACCCCACAGCCTGGCGAGACGGTCGTGCTACTCGGTGGCGACAACTACCGCATCGGTATGGGTGGCGGTGCCGTCAGCTCTGTCGCTACGGGCGAGTACAGTAGTGGTATCGAGCTTAATGCGGTGCAGCGTGCCAACCCTGAGATGCAGAAGCGTGCTGCCAATGTGATTAGGGCGATGGCGGAGGGAGATATCAATCCGATAGTCTCGATCCACGACCATGGAGCTGGGGGGCACCTCAACTGTCTGAGTGAGTTGGTAGAGACGCAAGGGGGTAGAATCTACCTCGATAAGCTGCCTATTGGTGACCCATCTCTTTCGGCTAAGGAGATCATCTCCAATGAGAGCCAGGAGCGTATGGGGCTACTGGTGAAGTCGGGCGATATTGAGGGGCTACGGCGTATTGCGGAGCGTGAGAAGGCACCATTTTATGTGGTGGGTGAGGCGACGGGCGATAAGGAGCTATCCTTTATTGCTGAGGATGGGTCGAAGCCTTTTGATCTGAAGCTGGAGCATCTCTTTGGTTCGGCTCCTAAGACGATTATGACCGATACCACACGCGAGCAAAGCTTTAGTGAGCCACGGGAGGAGGAGCTTTCGGCCGACCGCTTTGTGGAAAACCTCTACAATGTACTGTCGCTAGAGGCGGTAGGCAATAAGGATTGGCTTACCAATAAGGTGGACCGCTCGGTAACGGGTAAGGTGGCTCGCCAGCAGACTGCTGGACCACTGCAGCTACCGCTCTCCGACCTCGGTGCTGTGGCACTTGATTATGAGGGTAGGGCAGGTATTGCTACGTCGATTGGCCACGCTCCTCAGGTGGCATTGGTGAATGCTCCAGCCGGTTCGCGTGTAGCGATCGCGGAGGCACTGACCAATCTGATCGGTGCTCCACTCAAGGAGGGGCTGAAGTCGGTATCGCTCTCGGCCAACTGGATGTGGCCTTGCCGCAATGATGGTGAGAATGCTCGCCTTTATGCAGCTGTAGAGGCGGCGAGTGACTTTGCCAAGGCGATTGGGGTCAATATCCCTACCGGTAAGGATTCGCTCTCGATGACGCAGAAGTATCCTGGTGGGCACAAGGTGCTTTCGCCAGGGACGCTGATTGTCTCTGCCGCTGGTGAGGTGTCGGATGTGCAGAAGATTGTACCACAGGTGTGGAATGGCAAGGGGACGATTTACCAAGTGGATCTCTCCTTTATGCCTGGTTGCCTTGGTGGCTCTGCCCTTTATCAGACGCTCGGTAAGGTGGGGGCTGAGGTGCCAGATATTGCCAATCCCGACTATTTTGTGAAGGGCTTTGAGGCCATCCAAGGGGCTATGGCACACGGACTGGTGCAGGCGGTGCACGATATCTCGGCGGGTGGTGTGATTACCGCTTTGGTGGAAATGATGCTGGGCAATGCTCGTGGTGGTCTGAAGGTGGAGGCACCGAATAGACCAATAGCAAAGGCACTCTTTGCAGAGAATCCAGGTCTATTGCTCTTTACTACTCAGTCGGAGGCGTTGGAGCAATTCCTTGATGCTCAGGGGGTATGCTACTTGCCTGTGGCAACGACTACCGAGACGCCTACGCTGGTGATTAAGAGTCAGGACCTTGACGTGGAGCTAGGTATGCAGGATCTGCTCGACCGCTGGAGTGTGGCCACCGATGCTCTGGAGAAGCATCAGACCACTCCTGAGAATGCAGCACTTAGGGCAAAGAACCGTGGTCGCCAACCTCTGAAGTATCACTTTGCAGAAGGGCTCTCATTTGCCCGTCCAAAGCGTGAGGAGAAGCGGAGTGGGGTGACGGCTGCCATTATCCGTGATAAGGGAACGAATGGCGAGCGTGAGATGGCTTATGCCCTCTATCTTGCTGGTTTTGATGTGAAAGATGTGCACATGACCGACCTGATGAGTGGGCGTGAGACGCTGGAGGAGGTACAATTGATCGTCTTCTGCGGTGGATTTTCTCACTCCGATGTATTGGGCAGTGCCAAGGGATGGGCGGCTGGCTTTAAGTACAATGCCAAGGCACGCCAAGCACTCGACCGCTTCTATGCCCGTAAGGATACGCTTTCGCTCGGTATCTGCAATGGTTGTCAGCTGATGGCGGAGCTCGGGCTGCTCTACCCTGAGCACGAGGAGAAGCACCGTATGGCACACAATGCTTCGGGTAAGTTTGAGAGTGCCTTTGTGTCACTGACGATCCCAGAGAATAACTCGGTATTCCTCCACTCACTGGCGGGTACCACAATGGGTTGCTGGGTGGCACACGGCGAGGGTCGCTTCGACCTGCCTTACGACCTATCTAAGTACCATACCGCAGCCCAGTATGCTTATGAGGAGTATCCTGCCAATCCCAATGGTTCGCCAGCTGGCATCGCTGCTCTCTCGAGTGCCGATGGCCGTCATTTGGCGATGATGCCACACCCCGAGCGGAGCATCTTCCCATGGCAGTGCGGCTACTACCCCGAGGAGCGCAGGGACGAAGTGACCCCATGGTTCACCATGTTCACCAACGCCTACCGCTGGCTCACCAAGTAGAGCTTACTAGACATTAACTATATATAGGCCGTGTGGAATCACCCGCACGGCCTATATCTATTTATGATGGAGCTAACTACCACTCTTAGCTTTCTATTAATTGGAGCAAATGATTGACCCACTCCCTGAAGTGTGAGCACTTGTCAAGCAGTGTTTCCATACCTATAGCCTTGGTTACCCTTTTGCCCATCAGTGGCTTATTGTAGCTCCACTGCAACTTTCCCTCTACTACCTTAATAATCCTTTTGCTGGGTGCTGTATCTACCCCATCATTCACCAGTTCAGGATTGCCATCTACCTTCTTAAGTGCATCATATAGGTTGGAAAAAGCTTTCTCCTTCTCTTCCTCTTTTTCATGCTGAACTTCTAGCTTCAGCAGATTCAAGTCAGCAAAGAGTAGTGCCTCAAACTCGTGCAGCTGAATATAGGGTATAAAGCGTCTTTCTCCAATCTCCTCTTTCCATGCTTCTTCTAGCTTCTTCACCCGTAGATAATGGTCATTTATTTTCATCGCCTCTTTATATCCAGGAAAGTCATTAGGTAAGGCGTAGAAATCTATCATAGAGGTGAAAAGATGGCACTCATACGGGGAGTCTTGTTGCTTGAGCATATTGTTGAGGTCATTGACCACTTTAGCGTAGCTTACCACTCCGCCTTCTGCCCCCTTCTTTTTATTGGTCTTTACTATAATGCTCTTGACAGAGTTGATGCCTTTTGCTTGGAGATAGGGTTTAAGTACCTCAGAGATAAAGCCAGATTCTGTGTGTCCTTCGCAAAGCACGTGTACTATATAGGTAGGAGTCATAATCAGATTTTAGTGTGGATTGCCTCCCAGTACATTTTTCTTCCAGAGTTCACTCAGGCTATACTCCTCTAGCCACTGTGCATACTCTTGGCTTGAGAGATTGCGGGCTGTAGTATAGAGGTCCTCACCATCTTTCTCAATAATCGCCACCTCATTAAGGTCAAAAGCATCTGCTAGGTCGCAGCTCTGAGTTGAGACAATGACCTGAGTATGAAATGACGCGTGACGGATCATCTCGGCAAGTTGCATAATAGCGTAAGGGTGAAGTCCCAACTCCGGCTCATCAATAATGATGACGGGGGGAAGCAGCTCCTTTGGTTGTAATAGCAGCGTCGCTAAGGCTATAAACCGAATAGATCCATCGGAAAGCTGGTGGGCATTGAAAACATAATCAGTTGCTGAATCATCCTTCCACTTCAGGGAGAGGTACCCTCCCTGTGGCTCAAGGTAGAAGTCGGTGAAGTGTGGCACTACGTCGGAAACATAATCTACAATATTTCGGTAGGCACTAGGGTATTGGTTTCGCAGTAGTAGCAGAAAAGAGGGGAGATTATTACCTTCCGATTGCAAGTATCTGACAGTCTGCTCAGGTACAGTTTGTCGTAATGGACCAGTGGTAGATGAATCATTGAACTGGTACGCTTTGCAACCCGAAAGCATATGGTAGATAACACGGCAAGTGGGGTCCTTACTCATGGCAAGAGCCGACTCTTTGTATTCTGGATCTAATGTCTTCTCTTGGGGCTTGTTTTTATTGAGTTGATGATAAGAGACCTTCTCCTCAGATACAATCAGGCGATCGGGCACAGCATACTGTAGTTGAAATTGATAAGTACTTTCCTCTGGCACCTCCTTATTTAGTACTTCAAACTCCAATGCTCCTTGAATCGAAGGGGTCTTCTTCGATCCGTAATAGGATAGTGCGTTAGCACCACCCTCCGACTCCACATAGGCTGTAAAGCTACGACTCATCATATAGCTGAGCATCTTGAAGAAGCCTATAATGTTGCTCTTACCCGCTCCATTCGGTCCTAATAAGATGGTCCGTTCCCCAAAGTTAAGCTCCAAGGGGTGGTCATAGCTCATAGAGCGAAAACCACCGATAGTGACCTTCTTCAGTCTTGCTTTAGGAGTACTGCTTTTCTTTTTCCTCTTTTCTTCCATAATTGGATCATACAACTAGCCTATATACCACAAAGCTACCATATTTCTATCTCTTTACCAATTACCTATAGCTCTCTATTCCCATAAGAGAGGCGAGGAAATAGCTATTTTTAGGTATTGCATGCTGAGGGATATGGAGATAGATTTGTAAAGTACATTAAAATTGAAGCCCTTTACAATGAATTTATCTATAAAGGCCATGATAGGTCCCTATATACAGCGAGATACCTATCGCAAGGTTATAAGTTTGCTCCTGCTTATCGGTGGAATATTGAGTTTTACGGCAGAAGCTCAATCCCCAAAAGTAGGTACCATCCGTGGAAGGTTGGAGGTAAAAGGTAGTGAAGACCTTGCGGATATTGCCATTTCTCTCGACGGTACAAGGTACCGCACCCTCACTGATGAACAAGGTAACTTTGAGCTACTCAACGTACCTTTTGGCAAATACCGCCTTAATATTTCCTCCCTTTTCATAGAGCCCGAGCAGCATAAGATCGTACTGAATAAGTCGCTTCTCGAGCTACGCTATCGGGTGAAGTCCACCCATACCGAGCTGGAGACAGTGGTGGTGACAGGAACATCGGCGAAGCGACGTACAGAGTTGAGTGGCTTCTCCGTGAATGTCTTGGAGCTAGATGCCACCAGTAAGTTTAGTCTCTCCACCTCCGAAGTTCTTGATCGGCTCCCTGGCACCCGCATCCGCAGTAGTGGCGGGCTAGGGGCTCGCACCAATGTGAATATCAATGGGATGTCGGGCGAATCCATCCGCACATTCATCAATGGAGTCCCTCAAAGTAGCTATGGCGGAAGCTTCTCCCTCCGCAGCATCCCCTCCTCCATGATTGAGCGAGTAGAGGTTTATAAAGGTGTAGTGCCCGCCTATCTCTCCGATGATGCTCTGGGTGGTGCCATCAATATCATCCTCAAGAATCGCAGGAGCAATCAACTCGTTGTCTCCTACTCCGCTGGTTCTTTTAATACCCACCTTGCCAATCTATATGGTAGCTACTACCTAGGGCGTGGTTTTATGCTCTCCGCATCGCTTTACTACAATTATAGTAAGAATAACTACTGGGTGTGGGGCGATGACATCGTCTATGAGCATGGCAATGGACAGGTGACCAAGGTCGATAAGGCACGTCGATTTCACGATGCTTATCGCGACTATGGTACCCGCTTGGCATTAAGTCTGAACGATCGCAGTTGGGTCGATCAGCTCTCCCTCAACCTGATTGCCTCGGGCGGATACAAAGAGATCCAGCACGGTGCTCGTATGAATAGAGTCTATGGTAATCGCCATAGAAATAGCCGCATGCTGGCAGTAGAGACCAGTTACCGTAAGGATGACATCTTCACCGATGGCCTCTCCCTCGACCTCCAGCTAGGCTATACCAATAATCATCGAGTGGTGGTAGATACCGTCCCTTATCGTTACGATTGGAGCGGCCAACCCATTGTTGATAGCAATAATCGGCCTATTAAGACCGACTTCGGTGCTGAGGTGCGCAATGCCCTCACCGGTGGTCCCTCACTGCAGACCGATATTAGCCATACCTTTACCACTCGGGCGAGCTTGGCCTATACCTTCCTAGAGCACCACACCCTCACAGCGAGGTGGCAAGGCACCTACTTCCTACGTGATAGCCACGACCCGCTAGTGCCCAAGTACATCACTCCGCCCGACCAGAATAAGAAGTCCTTGAAGTCCATCGCCTCCCTCGCCCTTGAGGATAGTTGGCTAGAGGGGCGTCTGAAAAACTCCCTCTTCTACAAGCAGTATTACCAAAAGGTACATGCCATAATGGAGCTGAATAACCCCACAAATGGCAAGCTGGAGAATACCCCCGTAGAGAGTGCCACCTCCTTCCACGGAGTGGGTGGTACCCTCTCCTACAAAGTGCTTGATGGTCTTTATCTTCACGCGTCGGCTGAGCGGGCGATACGACTTCCTAGCGAGCTAGAGCTATTTGGTAATATCGCCTCCAACGTCACTCAGACGCCCAATCTAAAGCCAGAGAGAAGCAATAACTTCAACCTCGGTACCAACTTTGGTACCTATCATTTAGGGCCTCTTGGCATCAGTGGATCGGTCACTCTATTCGTGCGTGATACACGCGATATGATTCGAGAGAAAGTGATGATCGGAGCACTTGCCGATTACTCACAATTTGAGAATGTGGATAATATCCTCAGCCGTGGCATCGATACCGAGTGTTCGCTCTCACTGTGGAATAAGCTCTTCCTCACCGGAAGCTACTCCTATACCAAGGCGACCTACAACAATCGGCACGAATCGATCTACGGGCTGCCCCTACGGCACGAGCCTCCACACAAGGCCAATCTCAACCTCCGCTACCTGATACCCAATCTCGGAGCAGAAGGCAATACCCTTACCCTCGGGGCCAATCTCTTCTACGTGAGCAAGTTCCCCGTGGATCTGGTGATCTATAGTACCCCCTACGTGCCCCATCAGTCGCCAGTGAGCCTATCCGTCAGCTATACACTACTCAAGGGCGCACTCACCGCTAGTTTTGATGCCAAGAACATCTTCAATCAGCAGATATTCGATAATTACGCATTGCAAAAGCCCGGTCGTGCCTTCTACGGCAAACTGGTCTATACACTACAATAATAGATAGCATTTTATTCATTTTAAAGATAATCATAGTATGAAACAAACTTTCAAAACCCTCCTAACGGTAGGGGCATCAGCACTCCTCATGTCACTCTTCACTAGTTGCGATGAGGAGCAAAAGAAACGTCCCGACCCAGTGAAGCCCGATGATAAGATTGTCGGAGCCGACATCACTACTGCAGGCACCTACGAAAGCAAAGATGGGCTTGACTTCTACATTGGATACACTGTAGGCTACAACGCTAAGACCAACAACTTCTACCTTCATCATTTTGATAAGATTGATGATCCTAATACAACCATCGAAGGTGGTAAGGATGCCTTTCCATTGGTTAACGATGCGAGAGCCCCACACGCTTATAGGAGTAGTGACGGCTTTCTCTACAGCCTTACTTACCGACTGGGCGATATCACCAATGTGATCTACAATAAGGATAAAAAGAAGTTCGAGCTACTCACCACCGTACGCTCACAGAATGTGATTGGGAATAATAATATGCGTTTCACCCTTCTTTCGGGTACCCATTATTCATCCGTTCACGAGATAAGCCCCGTTCGCTTTGATGCTTCTGGCAAAGTACTTGGTAAGGATGCTACAAGTGCTGTTGCCTCCATGGGTAGTGCCTACAACATCTTGATTCTGGATAATACGGCGATGAAGCTAGGAAAAAACAATAAAGGTACCATCAGCCTACCCGAATTGGATAAGCAAGGCTATTACATCTCTCGTATCCACTCTCCAGTGATCACTGGTGGTAAGATCTACTACGGTGCCCAGATAGATAAGATTAAGTCCCTTGACTTGGTACCTAGCAGAAAAACAGCTAAAGCTACTGGCAAGAGTGCTACACTTGTATTCGACTACCCAAGCTTTAAGAATGCCAAAGTGATATACTACAAAGAGGAGGTGGGCTCCACCACCGGTTATCGCTCTCGCAACATGTTCCTTGCCGAGGATGGAAAGACCATTTACCAACTCACAGGCTGGTCCGGCGGTAAGGTCTATATGCTGAAGATCAAGGATGGTGAGTACCAAGATTGGTCCATCAATATTTCAGGTAAGTGCGGACATAGCACCAGCCAAAGCTTCGGTTGGTTCTATGCTGGCAATGGGATTGCCTTTGTGCCCTACCAAAAGGGAGATGCCGAAGGAATCACCAACTCCAAAGACCCAGATGGCAATGACACCACAGAGAAGCCTTGGGGTATTGCTCGCGTAGACCTCAATACCGGTGACGTGCTTGACCTAGAGGTGCCAACGCATACCTTCCTCACCCAATACCAGGAGGCTGCCATCCGCAATGGCAAGATCTATTTCGCTATCACCCCAGTGGGCAATGCCTTAGATAGCTATGATGGCAACGTCTATATTTGGGACGTGAAGAATACTCAGACAAAGCCACAGCTTGGTGCAAAGCTAGTCAGTGGATCCAACAACGTATTCACTGCTATTTTCTAATTTTCTCAATTAGGTTTTAATTCGAAAGGGGATCTCTCTTGTGGAGAGGTCCTCTTTCTTTGTCTTGCAAGGGCTCTGCAAAAAATGGGTATCTTTGTGGTATGACAAGGGCTATTGAATTACTGTCACCGGCCTCATCGCTAGAGGGAGGTCGGGTGGCACTCTCTGCTGGGGTAGATGCGGTTTATATTGGGGCACCCAAGTTTGGAGCTCGTAGCAGTGCGGGGGTATCTCTGGAAGATATCGGCACGCTTTGCTATGAGGCGCATTCGGTGGGAGCGAAAGTTTATGTGGCGTTGAATACCATTCTCACCGATGATCAATTGGAGGAGGCGGTGGCTTTGGCAGGGGAGCTCTATCGGGTAGGTGCCGATGCTTTGATCGTGCAGGATATGGGTTTGCTGTTGGCGAAGGGCATGCCGCCCATTCCGCTTCATTCTAGTACGCAGTGCCACAATGCGAGCCACGGCCAATTGGCATTGATGGAGGCGTTGGGCATGGAGCAGGTGGTGCTGGCGCGCGAATTGAGTAGTGCCGAACTGCCTAAGCTTCTGGAGGGGCTGAGCATTCAGGTGGAGAGTTTTATCCATGGTGCCCTTTGCGTCTCCTATAGCGGTCGTTGCTTCATCTCCGAGGCGTGCCGAGGTCGGAGTGCCAATCGAGGTGCCTGTGCCCAGTATTGCCGTATGAGTTACGACCTTGAGGATGCCGAGGGGCATCGTCTCTTGGAGAGTCAGTACCTCCTTTCGCTGAAGGACCTCAACCGTACCGAGATCCTAGAGGAGATGCTGGATGGAGGGGTCTCATCGCTCAAGATCGAGGGGCGGCTCAAGGGGATTGATTATGTCCGAAACGTGACGGCCCATTATCGAGAGCAGCTGGATGCTATTATCGCCCGCCGTGGTGAGGTGTATCACCGTGCCTCGTGGGGTAGGGTGGAGCGACAGTTTACTCCGCACCCCGAGCGGACTTTTTCTCGTCGTTTCACGAGCTACAATATCCCGCTTCATCGGCCGATTCCTGTGGATAGCATCACCCCTTTTACCAATAAGAGTGTGGGCGAACGGATCGGCCAATTACTAGAGTGTAGGGGTAGGGAGATTGTGATCAAAGTGGAGGTAAAGGAGACCGAGCTCTCCAATGGCGATGGTCTCTTGCTAGTCTCTAGCGATGAAAAGGAGTCGGCTGGTGCCTTTATTAATCAGGTGACACCAGTGGGGAAGGGTCGCTACCGACTGAAGCTCTCTAGTCCACTTGCGATCGCTTCGGGGGCAACGGTCTACCGCAACCTCCACCATCAGTTGGATCAAGTGCTACAACGACCCGATGCCTCGGTGCGAAAGGTAGTTATCCGTCTCGACTGCCAATGCAGTAGCGAAGGGGTACAGCTCTCAGCTACCCTTTTGGAACGACCTGAGATATCGGTTAAGGTGGAGCGACTTCTTCCGTTGGAGCCCGCAAAGAAAGAGAATAGTCAGCACCTCCGCAATACTCTTGCGAAGCTAGGGGAGACGCCCTATGTGGCGGAGGAGATAACTCTGGAGTTGGAGGGGCTTTATCTCCCACCGTCAGTAGCGACAGAGCTACGTCGGGAGGTGATCCAGCAGTTGCAGGAGGCGTGCCACGCTGCTTTTCTGCGTGAGCGTGAGGAGCAGGGGCGGGCATTGGCAAAGCAACGGGCTACCTTCCTCGCAACCCAGCACCAGGCGAGTGAATGGGGATTGCCCGAGAGCCTCGACTTTACCTACAATGTGGCGAATCAAAAGGCAGAGCAACTCTACCGACAGTTGGGCGTCACTGGTATCATTGCCCCTGCTTTGGAGGTAGCGGTACCAGAGGGACCAATTCCGGTGATGTTTACCCGCCATTGCCTTCTGCACCAGGTGGGCTACTGCACCCGTGAGGGGAAGCGTCCGCCCTTCGCCCTGCCCCTCTACCTAGTGCGGGGTAAAGAGCGTTTCAGAGTCTCCACCAATTGCCGGGAGTGTATGATGACCCTCTGGAAAGACTGAGGTGGAGGGTAAGAATGGCGATCTGCTGCGTTGCTTTCGGAATTCGGCCTCGGTCACGTACGTGAGTACGC
>OHTB01001349.1_pt1 | contig 10965 bp, 7 predicted proteins | sample 1578771 | NCBI WGS metagenome assembly OHTB01 (sample SAMEA3879516, study PRJEB24766) | human gut metagenome | biome: human-associated habitat; feature: feces | place: USA | collected 1985/1987 | reverse complement strand
CCAGACCGATATGCGGAGTTGCTTTTTCTTTAATCATTGTTTTGCTTGTAGTTTTTAAGGGGCTTGATTATGGGGGCAAAAGTACACATAAAGAGAGTTGTCCGGTAGAAAAGACGATAGATGGTTTAATAGATTATTGGTTTAAAACACGTTATTTGAGGCTATATACGGACTTTCCCGCTTTGAGGTTGGTTCTCTTCTCGCACCAATAGCATATATTTGCTGTCATTCATTTATTGTACTTCTTATATGCGATATTGTATTTTGATATTTGGGTTTATTCTACTCTTTTTTTTGCCTGTCGGATGTAAACAATCATCCACAGTGACACCACTTTCTTTTAAAGAGTGGATGACCCATCATCCCGGGGAGTGTATCGAACATTATATGGGGCTGCACGATTCGCTTTTCGAAGCGGGACGTTATGATATGCTCACGGACATTTACAGCGGGATGTTTCTCTATATGCCTTCCGATCCGGATGGTAATCCGGATACACTTCGCAGACAATTATTGCGTATCATGCCGTTGTACAATCAAGTTTTATCAAAAACAGGAGCTTATGAAGCTGCCGTACAGTTGCTCGACAGTATTCGGCTTTCCGGACACCCGTTTCTGACGGGATATTGTGCTTATCCTCTTTGGGCTTTCGAAGCGCAGAACAGTTTGATGACGGATGATAATAGACGCACAGAGGCATTGGCCGATTCTTTTGCCGTGCTATTGCCACCGGACGATCAGTCGGTCGTCATGCTGTGTTGCCACATGGTTTCGTGGGCTTACCACTTCAGCAGTGCTCGCCCGAATGTAGCGTGCCGGATGCAGGAACGGGCTGTAGAGGCTTATCGGCGGGGTGGGGAAACCCAAGATGTGGGAGCCATATTGGCACGGTTGGGATACTATTACAGGCGCGAAGGGCGATATGTAAAAGCTGTTGATCTGTCCCTCGCAGCTGTTGAATGGTATGATAAACATCCCGGTATTGCTACGGATGGCATGATACGAGCCTATGCCGATCTTGCTGCCTTATATTCTACCCTCGCCCTCACCGAGAAAGCTTTGGAGATCAATGCGAGAGTGATTCGGATGGCTGCCCGTGAAGACAGCATGGCGCTGTGCGGGGCCTATCGTGTGCGTTCTTCTTTTTTTATGGATCTGGAACAGGTTGATTCGGCTGCTTTTTATCTGGGTAAAGAGAGAGAAGTGGCGCAACGGATGGGAGAGAGAAGTTTAAAGACGTGGCGCAGAGACCGGGCTAAATATTGGTTACAGATGTGTCCCGACTCCAATGCGGCGGCACTGCGTGATATGGAAGCTATTTTTGCCGACAGTGCCGGTGTACGTCCTGCCACCCATTCAGGCACCCGATACTGGCTGGGATTGGCTCTGGTAAGAGACGGACAGGAAGAGCGTGGTCTTGCCATGATGGAACAGGCGCATCGTGAATTTGCCTATATGGACTGGGATGAAATGGAAGCCTTTGCGGCAAAAGGACTTTTGGGAATCTATGCTTCACGCCATTTGGGTTCGAGGATGTTGGAGTTTTATCCCCGATATGCCGCTTTGCAAGATTCGCTGAATGAAAAAGACAAGTTGCGCTATACCGCTGCGGCCAATGTGCGTTACGATACCGGACGAAAAGAGCAGGAATACCGTGCATTGATGGCTGAGGTCGAATTGAAGGAGCGTACGTTGACCTACATTGGAATTGTGGTTGTATTGCTTTTCATGTTGTTGGGACTGGTAGTGGTATATATGTTACAACGCCGCCGCCATTACCGGCGTGAAGCACATCTCCATAGAGAACGGCTTTCCCGTCTGATTTCCATCCATCAGGAACTGAACGGGCGCTACGAATCTCTCAATAACGAATTAGAGAAGGTGGCACATGCGGACGTGATTGATAATGTGCGCCAGAAACTGAACCCGATGCTGCTGAGTGGGGATGACGAGATACGGTTCCGTCAGTCGTTCGCAGCACTTTATCCCCACTATTTACCTGTTTTGCGTTGTCAATGTCCCGAGTTGACCCGTAATGACGAATTGCTTTGTATGTTGATCCGGTTGAATCAGAGCACTGATGAAATAGCTCTCGCTCTGGGGATTTCGCGTGCCAGCGTGAATTCCGGCCGTAGCCGGATACGCAAGAAACTGGGATTGGGCAAAGATGAATCTCTTGAAGCCTATTTGCAAAATATCAAAAAGTAGGTTGGGCTTTATTCAGGAATACTTTCTCGGATACCGGAATAGGATGGCCAATAGTGCGCAAATACCCATTGTAAACGGATAATACAGATTCCCGATGATGCTGAGCGGGGAAATCTGTGCCAGTCCGGCAGCAATCAGCATTTGTGCTCCATAAGGGATGATGCCTTGTATCAGGCACGAGAATGTGTCGAGGATACTTGCCGTTTTTCTCCGGTCCAATTGAAATTCTTTTGCAATATCTTTGGCAATCGGTCCGGTAGTGATGATGGCAATCGTATTATTAGCCGTACAAAGATTGGCGATGCTTACCAAAGCGGCAATACTGAGTTCCGCTCCCCGCTTTCCGTTTACGTGGCGGGTCAATTTGCGGATAATGAAATCTATTCCTCCATTGTAACGGATCGTCTCAAGCATTCCGCCTGCCAATAAGGTAATAATAATCAGTTCGCCCATTCCGGTGATCCCCGTCCCCATAGCACCAAACCAGTCGAAGAATCCGAGGCTGCCTGTAGCAATACCGATAACACCGCTGGTAAAGATACCTATTATCAAAACCAGCATAACATTCATTCCGGCTATGGCCGTTCCCAATACGATAAGGTAGGGGATCACTTTGACCCATTCAATCTCCTGCACCAGTGGCGGGGCAGAGACTGAAAGCCCCTGAAAGATATAGATACCCAATACGACCAGTGCGGCAGGTACCACAATCATGGAGTTGACCCGGAACTTATCGCGCATGACGCATCCTTGAGTCTTGGTCGAAGCAATGGTTGTATCGGAGATAAACGATAGATTGTCACCGAAAAAGGAGCCGCCCACTACCACTGCTACCATGAAGGGCAGATCGATTCCGGTTTTCTCTGCCAACCCGATAGCGACAGGAGTCAGAGCCACGATAGTGCCTACACTGGTACCGATGGATAGCGAAATGAAGCAAGAGGCCAGAAAGATGCCTGCCAATAAAAGGTTATCCGGCAAAATATGGAGTGTCAGGTTTACCGTAGCGTCAATGGCTCCCATTTGCTTGGCACTTTGTGCAAAGGCTCCTGCCAGGATGAATATCCACACCATCAGCATGATGTTTTTATTGGAAGCTCCTACTGAAAATTGATAGACCCGTTGTTCCAGATTCAGTCCCCGCGTGATGGCAATGGCGTAGCATGATGAAATCAGGAAGGCTACCGTTATAGGTACTTTGTAGAAATCGTTCACCAGGATAGAAGTGACCAAATAGAGACACAAGAATACAAATAAAGGGCTGAGTGCCCACCATCCGGAAGTGCTTTTATGTATCTTTTCTTCGTTTATCATTGAATAGTTCTTAAAATTTTGAGGTGCAAAGATAGTGAATGATAGGGAGAAAAACGGTAATTTTGCATCGACAATATAAAGATTAACGCTAACCGCTTCATGCATTTAAAAATAAATCTCCGGAGGCGGACGCTGTGAGGCGGGAACCTTTGGCGCGAGTTAGCAATAGGAGCGGTGCGAAGTGATTCGTGCCGTTTTTCTATAAATATCACTACTGTGCCTGAAAAAAAATGTCTTTTCGTTTTGTGAAAATCAAAAGAACCATTACTTTTGCCGCCGATAAACAGAGTATTCACCCTTTAAATGATGGAAAGGGTTTTTTAATTATGTCAGAGAAATAATATCTTCAGTATCGGAACTAAGTTGCCCCATCGGGAGGATGGGTCTTTATAACTATATCTTTTAGTATGCGTCGCAATTCTGCTGCTGGCGATGCAAGTTGATTAGTTCCACAATCACATTTAATTTATTTATTATTCACCTCAATGCTGTGAAGAGGAGTGGTTATATCCTTTTCTAAAGTATTGGTATCTCGCATATTGTCCTTTGTCTGTCCAATGGCAGGCAACCGGTGTCTTGTATGCGAATGGAAAAAACAGTATGGGAATACGTTTAAAAGATTTAAGTAAACTGGGATATAGAGATAATGTAGCTCGTAGTCTGGCTGTTGCTCTCGTTGGCAAATATTGTAAACACGAAACAAAAGAGCAGATATTAGCCGCCTTGGGCGATATTCTCAAGAATCCCGAGGTATATAAAAACAGTGAGATATGGAGTAAACTGGCCGAACATCTTTCTCCTGTATTTATCGAAAAAAGATTGACGCCGTATGATTTACTTGATGAGCCCTTGGGTTATAAAACATATGGAAGCAAGTACATTGAAACATTAGCCAAACAGCAGATGAATCTCGCCATGCGGCTGCCGATTACTCTTGCCGGAGCATTGATGCCCGATGCACATGCCGGTTACGGGTTACCGATAGGGGGAGTATTGGCTACAGATCATGTGGTTATCCCGTATGCTGTGGGGGTTGATATCGGTTGTCGGATGAATCTCACCCTGTTTGATGCCGGGGAGGATTTTCTGAAACGCTATTCGCACCATATTAAAGAAGCGCTGAAGGAGTTTACTCATTTTGGCATGGATGGCGGATTGTCTTTTGCACAAGAGCATGAGGTGCTTGACAGAGAAGAGTTCCGAATGACCGAATTGTTGAGAGGACTTCATGGCAAGGCGGTACGGCAATTAGGTAGCTCCGGTGGTGGAAATCATTTTGTGGAATTTGGTAAGATGAGCTTACAGGCCGGTAATGTCTTGGGCGTTCCGGAAGGAAACTACGTGGCTTTGCTGTCCCATTCCGGTTCGCGTGGTTTGGGTGCTGCCATTGCCAAACACTATAGTCTGCTGGCACGCGACCTCTGCCGCCTGCCTCGCGAGGCTCAGCACTTTGCCTGGCTGGGGTTGGATACGGAAGAAGGACAGGAATACTGGCTTAGTATGAATTTAGCGGGTGATTATGCTCGTGCCTGCCATGAGCGGATTCATCTGAATTTGTCAAAAGCTTTGGGGCTGAAACCTTTGGCCAATGTGAACAATCACCACAATTTTGCATGGAAAGAGGAAATCGCTCCCGGACAGACAGCCATTGTGCATCGTAAAGGAGCAACACCTGCACAGAAAGGCCAACCGGGACTGATCCCCGGAAGTATGGCAACGTCCGGTTATTTGGTATGTGGTAAAGGGATAAGTGAGGCCCTTTGTTCTGCCTCGCATGGAGCGGGACGAGCTATGTCCCGCCAAAAGGCAAAAGACAACTTTACCCGGTCGGCATTGAGAAAGTATCTTTCTCAGGCCGGAGTCACGCTGATTGGTGGCAGTGTCGAAGAAATGCCGTTGGCTTACAAGGATATTGACCGGGTGATGAAAACCCAGGAGGAACTGGTTGAAGTCCAAGGTACCTTCATGCCCTGCATCGTACGAATGAATAAAGAATAGGATAATGGAAAAGACGTATTTACAAATCACTTCAGGACGTGGTCCTGTAGAGTGTTGCCGTGTAGTGGCTTTGGTACTCGAAAAAATATTGAGAGAAGCACAGAAACGGAAATTGAGAGTAGAAATCCTGGAAAAAGAGACTGGTCCTGTCAATCGCACTTTGTTGTCGGTAGTCGTTGCACTCGAAGGTGCAGGTTGCGATGTATTGGCTGACGAATGGGAAGGGACTGTGCTGTGGATTGCCCGTAGCCCGTATCGGATTCATCACAGGCGGAAGAACTGGTTTGTCGGTGTGCAGACTTTCCTCCTGTCCGAAAGTCGTGAGGCTACCGAAGATGATATCCGGTATGAAACCTTACGGGCGTCCGGGCCCGGAGGGCAACATGTCAACAAGACAGAATCTGCCGTAAGAGCTGTTCATATCCCCAGCGGAATCAGTGTAGTGGCATCCGACCAGCGTTCGCAATGGCAGAATAAAAAACTGGCTACTGAACGATTGTTGGTCAAGCTGACCGCTTGGAACATAGAGCAAGCGATGATTCAGGCACAGACCAATTGGAGCAATCACAACAGCCTTCAAAGGGGAAACCCGGTGAAGATCATTCATGAAGAACTCCGGTTTTAAGTATTAACGATTAAAAGAAAAAACTATGTTATCAGAAAAATATGGTCGTACCTATCACTATCCGTTCTCTCCCGGGACGACGAGTGACGACCGGATCAATCATACATATTGGGAAGATATCCGGAAGATAAGCACCTTGGTGCATACCGAGAAGCTGGATGGAGAGAATAATTGTTTGAGCAGATATGGAGTCTTTGCCCGTTCGCATGTCGCACCTACCACTTCGCCATGGACAAGCCAGTTGCGTCAACGCTGGGAGTTGCTGAAAAACGATCTGGGAGATATTGAACTGTTCGGTGAAAATCTGTATGCCGTTCATTCCATTGAGTATAAGCGGCTGGAAACACATTTTTATGTATTTGCTGTCCGTTGCCTGGACAAATGGCTGTCATGGGATGAAGTGAAATTTTATGCTGCACTGTTCGATTTGCCAACCGTGCCTGAATTGTGCACGGAGTGCGTGGACGGATTAACAGTAGCATCTTTGGAACAGCATGTTGTCTGTTTGGCGCAGGAGCCGAGTGTCTTCGGCTCCTGTGATGCACTGACCGGTCTGGACTGTACCCGGGAAGGAGTGGTTACCCGGAATATCGGTGAATATGCTACTGCCGATTTTGCTCACAATGTGTTTAAGTATGTCCGTAAAGGTCATGTACAAACAGGGGAGCATTGGACACGTCATTGGAAACGTGCCCGTCTGGTATGGGAGTTGAAACAAGAGAAAGGAGGTAATCGATGATTTGGAAATTGAGCGAACGGAAAGACTGGAACTCGTTGGAACAACAGTTTGGGTGGGTACGGGATATGAACCAAGTTCCTCAGCATACGGTGCATCATGCCGAAGGAAGTGTGGCTGTACATACTCGCATGGTGCTCGAAGCATTGCTGCGACAACCTGCCTATCTGATGCTTCCGGAACAGGAACGGGAAATACTTTGGGCAGCCGCTTTACTTCACGATGTGGAAAAACGTTCGACTTCAGTCGATGAGGGTAATGGACAGGTTACCTCTAAGAACCATGCTAAACGTGGGGAGACTACTGTCCGTACTCTTCTTTATAGAGATATACCTGCTCCTTTCAATATACGCGAGCATATAGCTTCACTGGTACGCCATCATGGTCTGCCTATTTGGTTGATGGAACGCGAAGATCCTTTAAAGCGTGCTTGTGAGGCTTCGCTGAGGCTGGACACCTCGTTGCTGAAACAATTGACTGTTGCCGATATTTGCGGACGTATCAGTACAGACAAAGAAGTGTTGCTGGAGGCTACCGAATTTTTTGAGATGTTCTGTCGGGAGCAGCAATGTTGGGGAAAGGCACGGGAATTTGCCAATGGCACAGCCCGTTTTCACTACTTTCATACACCCCGATCCTATATCGATTATGTTCCCCACGATGATTTTAAATGTGAGGTAACATTGCTTGTAGGTCTGCCCGGTATGGGAAAAGACTATTATATCGAATCTCGATGTGCCGATATGCCGGTTGTCAGTTTGGATGCCATCCGGCGTAAACATAAGTTTAGTCCCACTGACAAGGCGGCCAATGGCTGGGTGGCACAAACTGCTAAAGAACAGGCCCGGATCTATCTTCGAAAGGGACAGGACTTCATTTGGAATGCTACCAACGTGAGCCGTCAAAGGCGTACTCAGTTGATCGACTTGTTCATTACGTATGGGGCACGGGTTAAAATTGTCTATATAGAGAAACCTTATTCAGTCTGGCGGCGACAGAACAGTACACGCGAATATGAAGTTCCGGAAACGGTTCTGGATAAGATGTTAGGTAGGTTGGAAGTTCCTCAGTTGACAGAAGCCCACGAGATGGTTTATGTCGTAGAGGAATAATGGAAAATTTGTATCTCGACCGGATATGGTTCACCGCAGATTACCCGGGTTTGCACAGAAACTTCGATAAATAGCTGGATATTTACTTTTAATCTGTGTGATTCGGTGTAATCTGTGGAACTTTTGGATATATACATACCGGTTATTTTCGATCATTACCTATATTCTGTTTGTAATATTGCAACGGTACTTTTCCGGTAAATCGTTTGAAGCTTTTGATAAAATGAGTCAGGACGCAATATCCGTGTTCGATGCACTTCAATCTCTACAATCTCTTGTATATCCGACATGAATGCCATCCTCAGGTTTTCGTCATTGTATATCGATCGCCTCGCCCCCTTGTGGTATAAGTTGATCGCAAACAGATTGAGGAGGTTTGCATCAAGGTGAATATGGAGTGAAACTGTCATAATGGGGCGGTATATCGCGTTGTTGTCATAACAAAATGATCCGTTTTTGCATAATCTCCGTGATTTGTGCTTTTAATTGCCGTGCATTGATCGGTTTGGGCATATATCCGTCGAATCCGTTTTCCATCACCCGTTGCTCGTCCGAAGCGTAGGCAAAGGCCGTAACTGCTATGATAGGAACTTTGGCTGAGTATTTACGGATTTCCTGCGTGGCTTCGTATCCGTCCATAACCGGCATAATGATATCCATCAAAATAATCTGTGGATTTTCTCTTTTGAATCTTTCGACAGCTTCGCGTCCGTCCCAGGCATGAATCAGATGATAGTCGTGCCCGAGGATCGATTCGAAGAGGCGGTAGTTGCTTTCATTGTCTTCAGCGATTAGGATAGTCAGTTTGTCTTTTTCTACTGAGATGGGCTGAATTTCGGTTTTTTGCATTGTTCCGGCAGAAGTGCTTGCCGCTTTATAAGGGAGGGAGAACCAGAACGTGGAACCTTTGCCTTCTTCCGAATCTACACCGATATGTCCGCCCATGTGCTCGACGAGGGTACGGCAGATGGAGAGTCCCAGACCTGTTCCCTGTGCGAAACTGTTCAGTTTGACAAAGCGTCCGAAGATGCTTTCCTGTTTGTCCTTGGGGATGCCACATCCGGTATCGGTGACATAGAAATAGAGTTCTTTGCCACGGTGTTCGTAACCGAAGTGGATACTTCCCCGGGAAGTGAACTTGATGGCATTGGTCACCAAATTGATGATCAGTTGTGAGAGCCGGTTCTTTTCGGTACACACCGGGCACACAGGGAGGCCGGGAACAAATTCCAGTTGTACGTCGTCCGACTTTAATTTCAGTTTCAGGGTGCTTTCCAGTTTTTTAAGCTCGGTGTTGAGTTCGATGTCGGAGTACTGGAACTCGAGTGTACCGGCTTCTATTTTCGACAGGTCGAGGATGTCACTGATGAGTTGTAACAATAATGCATTGTTGTTCTCAATGATGCTGACGTATTCTTGTTTCTCCTCTTCTTCCTCGGTGGATGCCAGTATTCCCGAAAATCCGACGATGGCATTGAGCGGAGTACGGATTTCGTGACTCATGTTGGCAAGAAAGGCAGATTTAAGACGATTGGATTCTTCGGCCCGGTCTTTGGCCGAAGTCAGTTCCATTTCCATCTTTTTACGTCCGGTGATTACCTGTGAAGAACCGACCAGTGTCACCGGAGTTCCGTTTTCGTCGCGGGCTTCCACTGCAGCTTGGGCTTCTACCCACTCTATTTTGTGAGTGTGATTCCGGATGTTGATCACCCGATACTCTTCTTTTACTTTTTCCAAGCGTCCTTCTATCAGGTCTTTATAAGCTTGTTCCACTCGTATGCGGTCCTCCTTATATATTTTCGAGAAGTATTGTGAGTCGGGTACAGCCAACTGTTCTTCGCTTACGTTATTACCTTGTGCACTGAGTTCAATGGGCTTATTGATGTCGCAAAGAATGGTTTTGCTGAGTAAGTCCCATTTCCAGGGAATGATGTCGGCTACTTCCAGCGCCATAGATAGTTTATGGTTTGTGGCGTTCAACTTCTGCTGTGCACGATGAAGTTCAGTGCTGTCTACGCAGAAGATGTCGATGACATTCTCCTGATGTGCACCTTTTAATACGATGTCGTAGAATCTGTCTATCTTTTTGAAGTAATAAGGGAATGTGATGGCACGGTTCTCCTTCAGGGAGATCTGGATGAAGTGTAGAAATTCAGGTAGAGATTCAGGAAACAGTTCACTGGCCCGCTTACCGACGACATCCTCTCTACGGAAAAAATGTTTTTCGAAATGGGGATTTACGTTCAGGTAGATCAAGTCGTCGGCTACACCTTGTTCGTTTACGATTAGTTTCTCCTGCATGTAGAGCAAAGGCATGTTATCGATCAGATTTTTATAATTAGCCATAGCCTCGATTTCTTTCAACTGGATCTGTCTGAGATGCGTGAGCGTACGGATACGATAGAGGAAAAACCAGACGAGCAGGGCGATGCAAACGGTTGTTCCCGGCAGGAAATATTTATATTTGTCCCAAAAGGTGATAGGTTTGTTCAGAAAACGGGTGTGAGCGGGCCACTCGTCGGGAGACAAACCTTTGCGGACCAATACCTGATAGTTGATGAGTGGTGTACCGTCTGTGGGCAGATAATGTGGAAGATCCCGTGGAGATTTCCCGCTGAGGATTTCCGAAAACATGTTGGACAGCTTTTCATTGAAGTGATTCTGGTCGTAGGTGTAACCACCCACCATTCCACTCTCTTTGTCATTCAGTTCAATCATATTGAGAGCGAATATTGGAGGGGATACGGTGGAAACGATTTCAGGCAGGATCATTGTCAACATCATGTTGCCGGCAAACTGCCGTTTGTGGAACCAGCTGGAAAACAGAATACCCGTGGTCCGGGGATCGACAAAGTTGAGTGAATCGATCAGTTGGTTGGTTTTCTTTATGTCACGGGAAGACAGGAAGGTATAGTGTACATCCGGATGTTTGGTCCGTAGAATTTCTTGAATCTCCTGACTGTTGACTTGGT
>OHTB01001334.1_pt1 | contig 11080 bp, 10 predicted proteins | sample 1578771 | NCBI WGS metagenome assembly OHTB01 (sample SAMEA3879516, study PRJEB24766) | human gut metagenome | biome: human-associated habitat; feature: feces | place: USA | collected 1985/1987 | reverse complement strand
TATTCACACGCGCGTTAGGAGGGCGAGGCCACGGGCGTATGCACAAGGGAAAGGAAGAGGAAATACAGGAAAGGTGAAGAAGATGCGCAAAGGAAAACAGAACGGGAATCCAAAGAAAAGAAAAAAAGATGGAGGAAAAGGGAGAAAAGAGGATGGAGTAAAAGGAAACATCAGATCACTGATATATTCTGTTATATAAAACACAGGGTAAATAACGGAGATTGGATACAGTAGAAGGGAGGTTATCTACAGTAGAGGGAAGCCAGGAAGTTGAAAGTATTTGTCATGAGCAGTCACACAGTTTGTTGCATGTCTTAAAACAAAATAGGGCTTCGTTCGCCCTCTGGACATATGAAACCCCAATTCCTTATAAAATACAATCATTTAGTTATGTAGAAACAGGAAGTAGAAAAATAATTTCGAATATATCGAATAGAACTAAGTATTGGTATAAGTTTGCGCGGTTTTAATTTAAACTTTTGCTTATAATGGGGATTAATAAACCACAAAATTCGGTCTACAATTCTGCCATTACTTTCTTTTATTATGCTTTCAAAATGCTCTATAGACAGCCCCGCAGCTTTTATATTCAACAATTCTTTAATACATGAATCATTTTCACCAAAAATAAATAGAATTTTATTGTACACAGATAAAGGTAAAAGATGAATAAATGGCATTTTAGAACAAAATCCATTACGGCATATTTGTTGATGTCCACCAAACGGCATTTGCCAAGCAGGAAATCCCCAAAAGATTATACCTGTTTCAGACAGAAACTCTTTAGCATGAAGTATAAATTCAACTTTCCGACATTTATCTATATGTTCTATAACGTCATGTATCAAAATTATATCATATTTATTCATATCCTCTTCAGAACTAAAATCAAAAAAATCAGAATGAATAAACCGCCCATTAAAACCTAAGAGATTGAAATAACTAATTGCCTGAGAGATTCGTTCTTCGGAACGATCTATTCCTGTTACATTGCATTCTTTTTCGGCAAATGGTAACAAATTTCCTCCTTCCCCACACCCTATCTCCAATATATTCATACCTCTTTTTATAGCAACAAACTTCTCGAGATAATCAATATAAAAGTCTCGAGAAGTTATTGCAAGTTCATTAAAATAGGAATATCTATCTATATGTCTTTGCTGCATAGTTGATCTATTTATTTGCTTTCAAAGCCTCAACTTCTGCTTTTAATTCCTTGATTGATTGAATCATTATAGGAATAATTGCTGTATAATTAATTAGTTTATTCCCATCCGGATCAGTCAATACTATATTCGGAAGAACTTTCTCGACTTCCTGAGCCAACAACCCAATTTCTTTACCATCTCCACCTACTCGAAAAGCAGCAGCTGCCGGTTCATTCTTATCTTTGAAATCATAACTTACAGCATTCAATTTAGACAGAACATTTAAACCATAACCTAATGGATTAATATTAATTTTTGCTCTAGCATCAGAATAGTTATATACATTTTTCACTTGAATACTATTATATACTCCGGATGCTGTATTATAGAAAACAACTTGATCATAATGACTAGCCAATCGAGTTGCAGCCGGACTACAATCAATTTGAAAGAAGTTACTAGCATTACATTTCATATATATTCCGTTTCCACTAAACGTTGTATGATAAAATGAATATGGTTCGGTATTGCCAATAGTTAATTTACCATTCGAATAATACTTAATTTGTGCATTTGCAAGAACTGCAACAGCCAAGAATACCACTAAGAGTATACTTTTAAAAAATAATGATTTCATAATATTACAAGTTTTAATTAATAACTTTTCGATATAAATAAAGGTACATATCCCTTAGACATCATTTTGTTACTGAGCCATCCAATCCTATGGTTACAGCTTGTCCAAAAGGAATATCCACAGTGCCAGGTTGAGCTTCCCATACAACCACACCAACCGCCCTAGTAGTTATACCAGTAGTAGTTTCATTGTTCGTATTTACTTCCTCCGATTCGTCCGTACATCCACAGAGAATCATCATAGAAAAAGAAAATAACATAAATAACTTTCTCATGACTATTCAAATTAAACATTAAGTGTCAAAAAATTACTTGATAAAGATTAGTATCTCACCTAAATGTAGGTAGTCTTATCCTTAAATTAGACATTGTGTTTGCTCTCATAACTTTAGATTTAAATAATTATTGCATTGATAATACTATTCTTCTGAAATATCTGTATATCAATCTTTAAAGATTAAAGTTTCCCATAACCTTAACATTTGCATTGTATATATACAACTCATATTGACCTAATGATAGATCACCTAAATAAAGAGTATACTCTCCTGCCACAACAGGAAATATTATAGTTTGAAATACGATTTGTTTTTCGATGTCTTTTACTTCAACAGTTATAGGAGCAAAACCGTCTTTAAAATTAAGATAAAGACTTTTACTTTCATCATCCACATACACTTTAAGCCATTCGGGATCAACAGAAGTTTTTTGCCCCTCTCGCCATTCCATTTTAATATCAACATGTCTGTTAGCTACTGCAAAAGAAACAGGCATTAATAACATCACTAATAATACAAGCTCAAACTTTTTCATATTTATTAATTTTGTTTTTTGCAAATATAGGGGATAGATGATTCGTTTGTTATATTCAAAACAATATCAGAATAGACAAATACAACTTGATTATCAACAACTTATAAAAATAGCATAGACATATAGTATACATTCACTATTTCAAGGGGACTTTCAGAGCATTAAAATAAAAAAAGTGCATGCCACTATCAATATAGCAGCATGCATTGCCTTATTCAGAAAAGAACTATTTAAATAGGATTATTTTAAAAGCTCGTTAATCAGATACTCACACAAGTTGGCTTCTTCCTGTAAAGCAGAGATTCCCAATTTTTGTCTGAACCTTAATCGCTTTGTAGAAACTGAACTAGGATTAATACCAAGCAATCTAGCTTCGGTTTTCGAATCAAAATTAAACATGCATAAACAACAATATTCCCACTCCTGACTTGATAAATTGGGGTATCGTTCTAATAAATACATTTTTAAATTCGGATAAGTTTCTGTTATTTCAGAAACAATAGAGAACCATAATTGCTCCGTTAGTAATGGTTCATTGCAATTCGTATTACGTTCAGCGATATTCACTAATTTTCTAAAAATTATTGACGTAACAATTCTTCTTCGTTGCAATTTCTTATAATTAGAGGTTAAGTTTTTAATTTCATTTTCTAATCGACTTTGACTACTTTCATTCTCTTTTTGCGAAACCACTAATTGATTTTTCTTTTTATCCAACTCTATAAAGGCATTAGCCAACTCTAGTTTTATATTATTCAACTCAAGGGCTTGCTTATTCATTTCATTTTTGGTTTTTTGCCTGTACAGCAAATAGAGTAATGTGATAGCTATACCAAAAATCAAACATATACAAATTATAATCATATACTTTTGCTGAGTGAGTTCCAATTGATGATTCTTTTCTTTAAGTCTCAAATTATTAAATTTCTTTTCTACTTCCAGTATTTTTGTATTATTCTGTAGTATAGTAATGGAATCACTAAAAGATTTACAACTTTCGAGATACTTAAGTGCTTCTTTATAGTTACCTTCCGCTTTAGTTACCTGATAAAAAGCCCGCTCTATACCATATTCATATTCAGAGTTATCTAAAGGCAGTGTAGACAAAAGCTCACGAGCTTTTAAAATATCACCAACTTGCAGATATAGTTTGATCAGACAGAATGTATTATACAATTCATTTTCCTTATCCAAAGATGTTGATTTAAGGAAATGATATTCTGCTTTAGAATATTGATTCATTGCCAAATAAATGTTACCCAAAGCATTATCTAGAGAAGATCTAACCTCATTATCATGCAACTGCTGGGCAATAGAATCTGCTATTCCCATATATTTTAATGCACATTCCAAAGAATCGAAAAAGGCCCATTCACGAGCTATATTTCGCAAAGCAAATACATGACTTTTGATATTACCCGCTTTCTTAAATAGTCCTTGTGCTTCCTCATATTGATGTCTGGTCTCCTTTTGCATATCCCTAAAATCATATAGATCGGCTATATACGTACATATATAGCCTGCTTCATTATATAGTTCTTTCTCTTTTGCGATTGCCAATACTTCTGCATAAATGCTCATTGCCTTATCATATTCCCCATCAGCCACTAGAGAGCGCCCCCAAAATAACCCTATATCTACTTGATCTTTAGTTATTCCATATTTAATCAGCCAAGAATATGCATGATCGAAATAGTAAGAAGGAGGAAGAGACGTATTCAATTTGTCAGCAGCTTTGCCAGCTATCAAGCACCAACGCACTAAATCTTCCTTATCCAGTTTATCAGGATAAGGAATACTTTGTATAATACGAAAAGCACTATCCGGATTGTCTTTGAGTATTCGCTCTGCAGCATTTAACGGAGTAGACACTGATTGTTGCCGTCTACAAGCTACAAAAAATAATATTAGCACTAGTGTTAACACATATGATAAATGTTTCATTATTATAGTTTTGTTATATGAATAAAAAAACAAACAAGTAAGTTAAACGAGGGGATAAAAAATTCTTTTCCCATTTTTTCCGTTGAACCCTTGAAAACACAGATAGTATCAATATGTGCAATAATTATTTTTTCAGTTTCAAAAGTATTATGCTGTCTTGTAAAGATATGAATTATTTCTTAAACTACAAATAACCCTGTTGCATATTTTAAAATTAAAAATGTGAATCAGTAGTTGAATCAAAATTATACTGAAATGATTCAAATCAGTTAAGACATGAACATAAACTCTATAACATTACCGATAGTACTCTATACAGCTAGATCTCAATAACTTATAGTTTCCTATAATTTTTTGGAATGGAAACTGTCGTTTCCCGGTGAGGGAACGGGCGTTCCTTTTAATGGAAAAGACCGTTCCTTTTAAAGGGAACTGGCGTTTCCTCCGAGGAAACTAACGCTTGCTGTATAACAATCGAGGTTGTCAACTAAATCCAATACAGTACAGACAACAAAAGAGGGGCTATCAGACATTAACACACTGAATATCAGATCACAACATCAAGTAAAATGTGTATTAAAGCATGGATATAGAGTGAGAGCAAATGCCTGCTCCCACACTGCTACCACACTTGCTACAACAGCTGTAACAACGATGAATAAGACGATACAAGCAAAAAGTGAGAGCATGGGAGCAAAACACGTGTTTAATTCATAGTAAGCAGAAAATATACTCACCTTGAATCTACTCTTATTATTTGCCTGCTATTGATTCTTCCGTCATTTGTCTTAGCAAACCGGTTGTGCTTGATTCAGTATGAAGTAAGCATTTCCGGTTACCGAACACAAAAAAGAAATCTTTGGCTCTCGATACAGCTACATTCATCAGGCTTTTATTGTTTTCTATAAAAAAGCAACCATCTTCGCCCCCGTATACAGTGGAAATAATGATAATACGGCATTCCGCACCTTGAAACGTATGTATGGTCCCCACACGTATTTTCTTTAAATGTTTAGGAAGAGCTTTTTTTATAACAGCTGCCTGCGCCTTGAAAGGAGTAATGACACCTATTAAATTTTCAATCCCACCCTCCTTAGGATAGGTACTCTGTATTTTGTCCGCGTGAGTTGCAATCCATTGAACTATCTGCTGCGCCTCCTCTTTATTGAAACGGCTACTCCCTCTTTTCTCAGAGGATTCAACTTCTATCGGGAAATGTCCCATTGCAGGAAATTCCGATTTCAGGGTATTCTTATCATCATGACGTATGCTACCCCGACAAGGTTTCAATTTTCCTTGATATACCAGTTTATTGCAATAATCTATTATTTCATCATAGCATCTTCGGTGCTCACTCAGAAACAGTCCTCTGCTACCATCCTTTCGAAAGCGACAGGCCATAGCAGCAATTCTCATTATGCTAGATTCTGCACAGTTCATTCCATTCTCCTGCAAAAGTTCATACTCGTTAGCATTACTAATGACATTATTCAGAGTTGCTAAAGTGATATCCATATCCGTCTTTATTTCCCAAACAGGAGGAATCTGCTCTTCATCACCTACCACAAGCGCCTTTTTTGCCAAACCAAATGATGGCAACGCTACTTCCGGCGATACCTGCCCTGCTTCATCTACAATCAACAGGTCTATATAATTGAATAAAAAAGACTTTTCCTCTTTGTTCGGCTCTCCTGTAGCAAATACTCCCGGCAGTCTGAAAAATGTCATCACCATACAAGGAGTCAGCATAGCCATCCGATGAAAACGCTTCTGCTGCACATTGGCATAACGACGTGGCTTTTGTTTATCAGTCAGACGGTAATCACTAGAGAACCATCTTGCCTCATAATAATGTATAGCAAACCAAAAGGAAAGATAGCGTAAAGTCGTATCAAGCAGTGAGTTGATACCTTCCACATTCATTTCACTGACTTGTTTTTCTTTCCAAAGCCGTTGTTTTTCTATCTTTCTTTCCGCTTCTTCCAGCGGAATATCCTTTGGCGTTGGCACAAAATAGATATCAATCTCCTGTTTAAGTGCATTCAGACAATTATGGAAGCCTTTGACTTTCTTCTCTAATAATGCTAATACTGAATTGTAATGCGTTACTTTTTCCTCAAGCCCCGTCAGCTCTCCTTTCAATGCTATACAATCACTATCATATTTCCTTTTTTCTCTAAGATAATAGGTCTGAATAGTATCCCAGCAGATATCCTCATTCCAGCAAGATTCTTCTTCCCGATTCATGTGCATACGCAATCTCTTCTCCATCTCTTCTCTAAATATCCGAAAAAAGCGGGAAAAGAAAACAAGATACCATGGAGTAGAATCATAATAATTTTGCCAGTCAGCGTAGCGATGACAACAAGTATCTAACTTCTCCTCCGCAGCTTTAAGTTTTGAAGCCACACTCATTGATTCGATTCTGAGCTGTTCTTTCAGTTGATTTGTTTTTTCAATAAACTCCCGATATGAATCATTCCCCATAATCTTTTGCACTTCATTCAGAGAATCTAAGATTTGCTTTTTCGACTGGACACAATGCTCCAATTTCTCATGAAGGGCAGCTGCTACTTCATCCCATTTTTTAAAGGTTCTATGAAAATAGCCGGACGCCTTCTCTAAAAAAAAGTCTAAAGCTTTCTGCTCATTTTGCTCATTCTCCAATTCAGCAAAAGAAAATCCTCCCACCTCTGTCGTACAGAAATACCTTTTGTCTTTATTCTTATCCATAGCTTGCGTAGAGGGAAAATAAGCAGCAAGACTATTAACACCTTCTATCCAACGCTGCTCCAACAAATCATCCAGTCCGATATTGGGAATCTTTGCAAAAGAGTCTATCACATTCGTCACTGCTTGATTATTGGTGGAAGTTGCCACAATCACCGGAGGAGGATCCTCCACCAAAGCATGCGACACCAACATATCTGCCACAATACTCTGCAGAAGAGTGGTCTTACCCGTACCCGGGGGACCAGAAACGGCAAGCACATCTCCGTCCTTCAGAAAATGAAAATGGTTGACCGCTTCGCGTTGAGACTCCGACAAAGGATATTCACCCCCCATCTGACCGGAGTGTTGATACATACATCTGAGAGAATGTGCCTGATAAGGGGCTTCCTGTGTTTCCTGTTCTCCGGTGAGCATCTTGTCATACAGGGATAAAGAGAGATTCTTTCCCGCTAATATCTTTTTGTAAAGACTACGAATATGAAACTTTGCATCTACTGTTTGGTCCAAAATGAAATAGGACTCCTCATCCAGTGCCAATAATTCTCCCTTTTCACTCTTTTTATTTTCTATTTCCGTTTCACCCCAAGACACACAAAGAGCTTTCTCATAAAAAGACCGAACTGCTTCCCAGTAATTATCCCAGTTTTGAAAGTTTTCTTTCAAGAAATGTTTTTGAGGATATTCACTCCATGCTCCGATCGCTTTCTCTTGCATATGAAAAGGAGTCAGTACATCTCTGGGAATCCAAGGCGTCTTATAGATAGAATCAGGAGGAAAAAGCGTTCCGTCTTTATCCAATCTGGCAGGAACATATAAAATACCAAATGGCACACGAACATCCACCCCTAAATCAATCAATCCATCTGCCAGAACTTTAGGAATAAGAATCACTTCAAGCTTATCCTTCTTCGTGTCTGAAGGTTTATTTTCTACCCAAAATTCATTAGTAGCCAAAGAATTGATCCTGCCGGATGAAAGTTCAGAATCCTTCGCTTTTTGATAATTTTCCCCAGAAAAATCGATATAAGATTTTACTCTAGTAGCTTCATAAAAGAATTTTGTTAATCGTTTTTTGAGTTCATTCATTATTTTTTTTCATGTTAAGTTGTGTGATAACTTTATAACTACAGGCATTTCTCATTTCTTACGTGACAAATATAGATAATTCTAACCTAACCAAGAATCATATTGGCATTTTTCTATCTTGTACACTATATATATTACAGGAGAAATCTCATTTCAACGCTTACATACCATGCATATATAAAATCACTGTTAAATCACTCCGCAATCTCAAACAAAAACATCTCCTGTCTGTTACATACCCGACTTGAATATAGTAACCTAAACTTTTAAATTATGGCTAGAGAAAGCGTAAAAATCTTACAAGGAAAGCTTGATGTAGAAAGCTTGATTTCACAGTTGAATGCAGCATTGTCTGAAGAATGGCTAGCATACTACCAGTATTGGGTAGGTGCATTGGTAGTAGAAGGCGCTATGCGTGCAGACGTACAAGGCGAGTTCGAAGAACATGCAGAAGAAGAACGCAGACATGCGCAACTGCTTGCCGACCGCATTATCGAACTAGAAGGAGTACCCGTATTGGACCCGAAGAAATGGTTCGAACTGGCAAGATGCAAATATGATGCTCCCCAAGGATTTGATTCTGTAAGTCTGCTAAAAGATAATGTAGCTTCTGAGCGTTGCGCAATACTGCGTTATCAGGAAATTGCTGACTTTACCAATGGAAAAGATTTCACTACCTGCGACATTGCCAAGCATATCCTTGCTGAAGAAGAAGAGCATGAACAAGATCTTCAGGATTACCTGACTGACATTGCCAGAATGAAAAAATCATTTCTCGACAAGTAATTTCCGACTCGTCAGAGAATGAGCGAAAGGCAGTCTTAAAAAGAGAATATCAAAACATTCTCTCTTCAAGATTGCCTTTTTTCACAAATATATGCGAAAACGCCCCCGAAGTTTATACTCCTTTAAACTCCTTTTGAACAATTTTCGTCCTGATTGGAACACCGCATTTCAGTTGATTCCTCCTACCTTTGCAACCACACTTAATCATAAAGTGCATAGAAAACAGGTATAAAGAGTATAAAAAGAAAAGACTATGGCAAATCAATTATCAAGAACTGATAGTTCATCCAATCAGGATATCAGACAACGATTCAACGTAAAAAAAACAATCATCGGAGTTATTGTTTTATTAATAGGATTATTTCACTTACCTGAAGCGATCCTCCTCATTATGGACGGCATTTCTTTAGATAGCATATTGTATCTTATCGGCAATATATTACTCTGTCTGCTTGGCATATACCAACTTAAATTCCGTTCCAGGGAAATGAGATATCTGCCGACTAAAAGCGTAGTCAAAGAGAAAAACTATTCTTTCAATCTGAAATACCTTGAACCATTGAAAGAGATGATCGAATCAGGCAATTTTTCTAACAATATCAATATTGAGAAAGGAACAGGCGGAAATCTTCGGCTGGATGTCCTCATGTCGGCTGACAAGAAATTCGCAGCAGTGAGATTGTTACAGTTTATCCCTTACAGCTACATTCCGGTCATGGATATGCAATATCTGCGGAATGACAAGATCGCCGCTCTGGAGAATTTCCTGGAACACTCTAAATAAGGGTCCGTTTTATTTTATCCATCCCCACTTTTATGTAATAGTGCGATAAAAACCAAACTATTTTCAAACAAATCAAGAAGAAATCTTTCTTTTTTCGTATTTTTGTCCCAATATGCACGTTTAATTCAAGTAGACAACGAACATCAACGAAAAAGAATGAGAGTAATTGATTTAATACATAACAGCGAAAAAACAGCTTTCTCTTTCGAAATCCTTCCTCCACTGAAAGGTACAGGCATCGAAAAGCTGTATCAGACTGTCGATACCCTTCGGGAGTTTGATCCGAAATATATCAATATCACCACGCATCGCAGCGAATACGTATATAAGGATCTGGGCAACGGACTTTTCCAGCGAAACCGGCTGAGAAGACGCCCGGGGACTGTTGCCGTAGCTGCCGCTATCCAGAACAAGTATAATATAACGGTGGTTCCGCACATACTGTGCAGCGGCTTCACCCGTGAAGAAACCGAATATGTACTGCTCGACCTGCAATTCCTCAATATCACCGATCTGCTGGTACTTCGGGGAGATAAGGCCAAACATGAATCAGTATTCACTCCCGAGGGCGACGGGTACCATCATGCTATCGAGTTGCAGGAACAAATCAATAACTTCAATAAGGGAATCTTTGTAGACGGCTCGGAGATGAAAGTAACCAACAGTCCGTTCTCCTACGGTGTGGCTTGCTATCCGGAGAAGCACGAGGAGGCTCCCAACATCGAATCCGATCTCTTCTGGCTGAAAAAGAAAGTAGAAGCAGGGGCGGAATATGCTGTGACACAGTTATTCTACGACAATAAGAAATACTTCGAATTTGTAGAGCAAGCGAAGGCAGCAGGTATCAATGTGCCTATCATTCCGGGCATCAAGCCATTCAAGAAGTTGTCTCAACTCAGTATGGTGCCCAAGACATTCAAAGTAGACTTGCCGGAAGATTTGGTCAAGGAGGTTTTGAAATGCAAGAACGACAAGGAAGCCGAACAGGTTGGTATCGAATGGTGCGTCGCCCAATGCAAAGAGTTAATGGCACATGGAGTGCCAAGCATCCACTTCTACTCCATCGGAGCAGTGGACAGTATCAAAGAAGTGGCTAAAATCATTTATTGATATGTTTTTCAGAGACGTAATCGGACAAGAAGAAATCAAG